>ERZ780157.105-NODE-105-length-116962-cov-9.311786_pt1 | contig 116962 bp, 99 predicted proteins | sample MGYA00511169_ERZ780157 | MGnify/ENA primary metagenome ERZ780157 (study PRJEB29588, sample SAMEA1965149) | human gut metagenome | biome: human gut; feature: human-associated habitat; material: faeces | place: Denmark | collected 2008/2010 ...
CATCCACCGCCCCTGCTCTTTCAAATGCACCGTTAATGATGCTGCCGCCCTCCAAAAGCAGAGCGTTACAACCAATGATGTTCTTCAGCTTGAACAAGGCAAGCTCCACGTCAATGGATTTCTCCCCCGCGAAAATGTACGGAATCTCCATAGCTTCAAGATATCCGAGATAACGCTCGTCCACATCTTCCGAAAGCACCTCGATGATCTGCGCGCCGTCATAGCTGGGATCTCCGTCGGGATCTATGATCTTGTTCGACTTCCAACCGAGCTTGCCGTGCGTATCGAATGCAATCGCATAGAATCCACTGAGATCGTCCACGATGAAATCCATTTTCATATCCATATCGTGATGCACGGGCTTATACTGAGTCAAATCGGGATACCAACCGCCCGTGAAGCTCCCTTCCATAGTCACTCGGCCGCAAATGAAGCCGTCGGCTTTCAACTGACGGTTGATGCGATAATAAATGTCGGTTGCTCCGGCGCACTCGGGCTGAAACAAGAAATCGCCCGTGACCTTGCCGTCAATGCTGGTCACCATATGGCAAATGATATATGGTCTATGCATGTCAAAAACCTCTTTTCTTTGGTTACTGCGGTCAAAAATTTGAACTGCGACATTATTTTTCGATCTCGCCCTTCCAATCCAGAATCCCACCGAACTCCACGATATTCGTGTAACCCAGCTTGACCAACTTTTCAGATGCCTCTTTACTGCGTCTGCCGCTACGGCAGTACACCATGATAAGCTGATCCCTATCGGGCAGTTCGGAGATCTCGGCGGTGCTGATGGTTTCGTTTGGTACGTTGATGGCGTTCGGGATATGCCCTGCGGCAAACTCATCGCGACGGCGCACGTCGAGAATGATATAGCCGCTCTCCTCTGCCATCATATTCACCGCCTCGTCCATGGTGATCTGGCGGTAGGTATTGGTCCGGGGATTGCCCGCTTCGGCGCATCCCGTCAGCATCAATGCGGATAATAATATCGGTATCAGTTTTTTCATAATTTACCTCCTTGTATGCTATGCACATTATTGTTTATATAATTAGTATACCACAAATTTTGCCTCCTTTCAACAGAATTCTGTAAATAACAAGGCAATGCCTGTAAGTGTAAATTACGCTGTTGAATTTACTCAAAAAAAGAAAACGCGTTTTTTTGTTTCATCATGCGGATGCTCCACTCCGATGATGGATCATCGGGGGCGCAGATCAAAAATCGACCGATGAGAAACAAGCCTCATCGGTCGATTGATTTTTGCTTTTTATTTTTTGATGGCGCCGTCGATCACGGTGAGACCCTCGTCCAGAATGCTCCAATCCTTGATCATGCGAAGATTTTCAAGGCGGAAGGCGCAGGGCCATGCGGGAAGCCATTGAGACAGGCTGAAGGGCTTGGAGGTGTGGCGACCCCAACGCGTGTGGAAGATCGCCTCATCCTGCGCACCTGCGGGGCGCAGGCGCTTGTTGATAAACAGCGTGCCGTCCGAAATTCCCTGCGAGGTGTTGCACCAGAACGCCACTGCACGCTCCTTCCACTGAACAAAGCCCGTGATCTCGTAGAGCTTGAGGAAGGATTGCACGTCGCGAAGTGCATATTGGTCGAGTGCCTGATGAGGGGTGGATACGCTGGTGGAGCCGAAGGTATCGTAGCCGAGCTTGGAGATCAGACAATCCTCGGGGTATTCCACCGTGAAATGCATCATCCACGTGCAGAGATACCATCCAATCTTCTCCGCCTTGCCAACATATGCCTTGTCGCCCGTGATCTCATAGAGGGCAAGCGCATCGCGCAGGAGCGGCGAGGAGGATTCCTTGTCGATGCTGTAGGTGTCGAGCGCACCCGCAGTGGTAAAGCCCTCGCGCTCGAGCTCCTCATAATAAAAGTCAAATGCGCGGAGCGCGGAGCGGAGATATTTTTCGTCTCCCGTCTTCTGATATGCCTTCAGAATGGGCAGGATCAAAAAGCATCCGATCGTTCCCTTCTTTGCAAGCACATTGCCGTCGTTATCCCATGCCTTTGCAAAGCATCCGCTCTCATCCTGACTTTCCAGCGCGAAATCGCAGGTATCGAGCGCCGCCTTGAGATATTCAGGCTTATCGATGCCGAGTGCCGCAAGACGGTCATACGCCTCAAAATAACCGTCCGCACCCGTTCCGAGGTTGCAGGCATCGTGCTTGATCGTGGTTCTTCCCTGCTCATCCCGCGTCTTGGGCTTGCCAACCTGATTGAGCAGACTTTCAAACTGATCCTCGCCCCATTCCCAACGGTCAAGCTCCTCTGCGGTCATATTCTCGAGCGGCAGGGTGCGCAGGCGCATATCGTATTCCATTTTTGCCGAGAGGAACTTTCCGCGTCCCTCGCCGTATTTGAGCCATGCATCGTGCGCCTCAAGTGCTATTTCGAGGTTATCGCGATCTCCGTTTACGGCATAGTCATAGATAAAGGCGTTTGCCATCGACGCATTTTGACCGACCCAGCCGAGCTCGTAGCGATGCTCTTTTTTCTTATAGGCACACACCGAGGGATGCCATTGCGAGCCGACCACAAAGCCCGCAAAGCCATCACGCTCACGCATGAAGAGCGAGCGGGTGTAGGCTATCGAGAGGCGGTAAAGCTCCTCTGCGCTTCGCGGCGCCTTCATCGGATGTGCATAATATCTCCACGCGAAGTCGAGCAAGCCCGCATAGCGGTGCATGCTGCCGTCGGATTCCCGTGCATAAATGATGCCCTCAAAATCCTGCCGCGGCTCCATCGTGCCCTGAAATGCCTCGCCCCAGAAGTGTCTCTGCAGGGTTCGCGGCTTCTCCTCCTCGGGGAAGATCAGCACGTGATTTTCACCCTCGTCAACCTTGTAGAGCGAGCAGGCAGAATTGCTGTTTGCCTCTGCCATGAGTGCGATGCTGATCGCCTCGTTTTCGCTATACGTGCAGGCGGGGATGGTCACTCTGTGCGATGCCCAGCTCCACGGCGTTCCGTCCTCGTCGCGGTCACCGATGTATTCGGGAAAATCGCCCCAGCCGTTTCCGTTGTAGCTGACGGCGGGAACCATGGTAAAGCTCGATTCCCCATAGAGCACAAGCTCCATTCTCATGTGATCCACGGGAATGTCGGTGTGACGATGCCATTTCCATGCGCCGCCTTCGATCGGCTCGAAGGTGTCGATCGCGCCCTCGCAAGGCACAATCTTCGCATATGCCTTACCGTTTTTCGTGATCTCAAAAATTCCGTTTTTTTGAAGTATTTCCATCATGTTCATCTCTCCTCTATCTTCCCTTCAATGTAAGTGAGTCCCTCGTCAAAAATGTTCCAATCCTCCTGCCAACGCAGGTTTTCCAGGCGGAAAGCACAGGGCCATGCGGGCAACCATTGCGACGGCATAAACGACGGCACAAAGGCTCTGCCCCAACGCGTGTGGAAGATCGCCTCATCCTGACCGCCTGCCGGACGAAGTCTGCCATTGACCACCAGCGTGCCGTCCGAAATGCACTGATTTGCGCCGTACCAAAGTGCCTTTGCGCGCTCCTTCCATTGAATAAATCCCGTTTTCTCATAGAGCCATAGGAAGCTCAACACGTCGCGCAGAGCATACTGATCGAGCGCGTTATGCGGTGTTGATACTGCGGTGACGCCAAAGGTGTCAAAGCCCATCTGACCGATCACACTATCGGCAGGATACTTCACCGTGAAATGCATCATCCACGTGCACAAATACCAGCCAATCGCCTCACCCGCCTTGATGTAGCGCTCTTCACCCGTGACCTCGTAGAGCTTTCTGCAAACACGAAGCAGAGGAGATGCCGATTCCTTGTCGATCGAATAGGTGTCGAGCGCGCCTGCCGTGGTAAATCCTTTTTCCTCGAGCTCGCTGTAATAGAACCAGAAAGCGCGCTTTGCACTGTCCAGATATCGCGAGTCTGCGGTGTGACGGTAAGCCGAGATCAGGGGAAGGCAGAGGAAGGCTCCAATTGTACCGGTCTTAGCCGTAATATTTCCGTCGCGATCCCAGCTCTTTGCAAACGAGCCGTCCTCGGCTTGATTTTTCAGTGCAAATTCACTCACGTCGATTCCGAGCTGCAGATACTCGGGCTTGTCGATGCCTGCTTTTTTGAGCATCTCGTATGCCTCGATATACATTTCAGCACCCGTGCCGAGACAGCAAGCGTTGCATCCAATATAAAGACTTCCGTCCTGATCGCGTCTGAGCGGGGAGATTTTGTTTCTCCTGATGCGGTCGCGCATTGCCTCCATCAAATCCTCACTGTATTTCCATGGATCGAGCTCCATATTCTCGTCATAGGAAAACCACATGCTTTCATGGCGGTCGATGCGGCTCACGAAAAGACCCTTTTGCACGATCGCATGCTCCATCCATTTATCATGGGTCTCAAGCGCCATATCAAGCTTAAGCTTGTCCCCTGTTTTCAGATAGCTGTGAATAAAGGCGTTTGCCATGGATGCGCTCTGCCCCACCCAACCGATCTCATATCGGTGCTGATGCTTTTCATATCCGTGCAGATTTTTATTCCAAGGCGCGCCCGTGGTAAAGCCAGCCAAGCCGTTCGGCTCGCGCTGGAAGAGAAAATGACAGTAGGAAAGTGAAAGTCGTTCCAGCTCCTCCGCCCTTCGTGCGGGGATCGCCTCATGTCCATAGAAGCGGAAAGCAAAATCCATCAGCTGCTTATAGCGATGCGTGCCACCGTCTGAAGGAATCACCTGCACGACCGCCTCAAACTCACATCGAGGCTCCATCTCGCCCTGAAAGGCGTCCCCCCAGAAGTGACGCTGAAGTGTTCTCGGCTTTTCCTCCTCGGGGAAGATCAGCACGTGCTTCCGTCCCTCCTCGGTTTGATAAAGCGAGCAGGCATTGTTGTCGTTTGCCTTCGCCATCAATGCCACGCTGATCTCGGCATTTTCCGAGTACGTGCAGGCAGGGATGGTCACTCTGTGCGATGCCCAACTCCAAGGGGTTCCATCCTCATCGCGGTCTCCGACGTATTCGGGGTAATCCCCCCAGCCGTTTCCGTTGTAGCTGACGGCGGGAACCATTGTAAAGCTCGATTCCCCATAGAGCACAAGTTCCATTCTCATATGATCCACGGGCACATCGGTGTGACGGTGCCATCTCCATGCGCCCTCCTCGATCGGCTCGAAGGTATCGGTCGCGCCATCAACGGGCACGATCCTGGCGTATGATCTGCCTCCCACGGTGATCTCATGGGTCCCGTTTTTCAAAGTGATCTCGATCATGTGCGCGTCTCCTTAATTTTTCCTGTTATTTGGGTAAGCCCCTCGTCAAAGAAGCTCCAATCCTCATGCCAACGCAGGTTTTCCAAGCGGAAGGCGCACGGCCAGGCAGGAAGCCACTGGGAGATGCTGAATGGCTTGCCCGTGTGCCGCGCCCAACGGGTGTGGAACACGGCCTCGTCCTGCGCGCCTGCGGGACGCAAACGGTTGTTGATGAACAGCGTGCCGTCCGAAATGCCTTGGCTGGTATTACACCAGAAGGCGATAGCGCGCTCCTTCCACTGAATATATCCCGTCAGCTCGTAAAGCTTAAGGAATGAGAGCACGTCGCGCAATGCGTACTGATCCAACGCCTGATGCGGCGTGGAAACGCTGGTGGAGCCAAAGGTATCGTAGCCAAGCTGTGTGATCAGGCTATCCTCGGGATAATTTACGGTAAAGTGCATCATCCAGGTGCACAGATACCAGCCAATCTTTTCCGACTTCGTCACGTAAGCGCGATCGCCCGTGATCTCGTAAAGCGCCAACGCAATTCGAAGCAGGGGGGAGGCGGATTCCTTATCAATGCTGTAGGTATCCAAAGCGCCCGCGGTGGTAAAGCCCTCGCGCTCCAGCTCCTCGTAATAGAAATCAAAGGCACGAGTGGCGGAATTCAGATATTTTTCCTCTCCGGTGTGCTGATATGCCAAAAGGATGGGAAGCACAAGGAAGCAGCCGACCGTTCCCTTTTTGGCGATAACGTTACCGTCGTTATCCCAGGATTTGGCAAAGCAACCGTTCTCGTCTTGGTGCTTCAAGGCGAAATCGCAGGTATCCAGCGCCGCCTTGAGATATTCTGGCTTGTCGATGCCGATCTCACGCATCAGATCGTAAGCCTCGAAATACCCTTGCGCGCCGGTGCCCACGTTGCAGGCGTCGTGCTTGAGGATAGGCTTGCCGTTGGCATCGCGCTTTTTGGGCTTGCCGACCTGGTTGAGCAGGGATTCAAACTGATCCTCGCCCCATTCCCAACGGTCAAGATCGGCGGCGGTCATATTCTCCAGCAGCAGCGTGGAGACCCAGGGGCGGTACTCCATTCTGCAACAAAGGAAATCGCCCTTTGCCTGGGTATATTTGATCCAGGCGTCGTTGGCCTCAACGGCCATATCAAGGCTTGCCTTGTCGCCGGTCTTGATGTAATTATCGAGGAAGGCGTTTGCCATCGAAACGTTGTGTCCGACCCATCCAAGGCCGTACTGGTGCTCGTATTTTTTATAACCGTTCAATGCGGGGTACCACTGCGCACCCGTAGTAAAGCCGGCAAAGCCGTCACGCTCTCTCATATACAGAAACCGTGCAAAGGCAAGGGAGAGGCGGTGCAGCTCGGCGGCACTTCTGGCGGGCTTCATCTCGTGACCGTAGTAGCGCCACGCGAAGTCAAGCAATCCCTTATAGCGGTGCTTGGTACCGTCCGACGGTTGCACAAAAACGATGCCCTCGAAATCGCAGGTGGGCTCCATCGTGCCCTGGAACGCATCACCCCAAAAGTGGCGCTGGAGCGTTCTGGGCTTTTCCTCTTCGGGGAAAATGAGCACGTGCTTTTTGCCCTCATCCACGCTGTAAAGCGAGCAAGCGGAGTTGCTGTTCGGCTCGGCCATGAGCGCGATGCTGATCGCGTCATTTTCACTGTACGTGCAGGCAGGGATGGTCACTCTGTGCGATGCCCAACTCCAAGGGGTTCCATCCTCATCGCGGTCTCCGACGTATTCGGGGTAATCCCCCCAGCCGTTTCCGTTGTAGCTGACGGCGGGAACCATTGTAAAGCTCGATTCCCCATAGAGCACAAGTTCCATTCTCATATGATCCACGGGCACATCGGTGTGACGGTGCCATCTCCATGCGCCCTCCTCGATCGGCTCGAAGGTATCGGTCGCGCCCTCGCAGGGCAGAATTTTCGCATATGTCACGTGATCTGCAACAATCTCATATACACCGTTTTGAAGCTTGATCTCGGTCATGACAGCGTTGCCTCCTTTTCTCCTCTTGCATCACGGATCTCGCTGACCGCGATCGAAACAAGGGAAATAATATTGCCAACAACAGTGGGTACGGAAAAAGTGATAAAGCCGTAAATGAGCCAAAGGGAAATCCCGGCGAAATTGAAGCGACGAAGCCACCTTTGGCGTGTCTGCCAATAGCCGATTACTGCGAAGCAGGAGCCGATCATGGGCAATAAGCTCTCGGGCCCCGCCCAGCTGAGGCAGGAAAAGCCGATCGTGACGAGACAAAAGCCGACGGGAAGGAAGAATCCTCTGGCCCATGCTCGCTTTCCCTTTTGAGAGAAGAGCGCACCGCGCACCGTGTTGATGCAATTGATCACACAACCTGTCCATGCTCCGAGCAGAAAGAAATGCACGGCGGAAAACCCGTCCGAAACCGATTTGAGCGCAATGCTCCCCAGCCTTGACCGTGCGCGAAAAATAAACCAACTCAGAATGAGCGGCACAAATCCCAGAATCTGTGCAATTGCTGTAACGGGATCGGCGAACTGCGCGGCAAGCTCCCGAAAATATCCGATCATTCAAAATCCTCCCGATTGAACGACCATTCCTCGCGCCGACGGAAAGACTTTTTGAAGGTCTTTGTCAGCACGCCTTTTCTTTCAAGATGTACATAGCAGTTCACGTCACACGCTCTGCCGCAAATCGAGCATTGGTATGCATGCTGTGCAGGCGGATAGAAATAGATATTGTCAAGGATCTGTCTCGCAGCCTCGGAATCAACTCTCGCCTCGCCCGTGATAATCTCGAGTCTGTTTTCAAAATTTGCAAATGCATCGGGCGGCATAAAGGGGTTTTTGAGTCCGTTCGCGCCGTTGTAATAAACCGCACATTGCCACGGATCAACCGCACCTTCCTCGGAAATGGCTTTTCCGGGGCATCCCCTGACACATTCTCCGCATCGGTCGCAAAGATGGGGCTCCTTAACGGGAGTCGGCTCAAGCTCTGCATCGGTGAGGACAAAGCAAACGCGAACAAAGGGGCCGAATTCATCGGTGAGGAGTGCGCCGTGCAGTCCGAGCTCTCCCAGGCCGCAAAGAACCGCCGCCTCAGAAAAATCCATCTGCGTCTCCTGCGCGAGCCCTCTGTAGACCGCATCGTATGCCACCTCGGGATTGGTAGAATCCTCCTGTGCCATAATCTGCTGATGACGTCTTTGCGGAAGCGCAAGATAGCCTGCCTCCTCCAGCATCATGGAGAGACGCACCTGCACCATGGGCATCACGGTTTCCTCCATGTTCTCCACGCCCATCGTGGTATATTGGTAATAGGTGCTTCCCTCCTCGATGCCTCTGTAAGCACCGCGAAGCACGCGGAAGGCAAGGCCGATCACTGTTTTTGCCTCGGGAAGAAGCTTGTGAACAGCACTCTCCGTTGGAAATCTTGATATGGGGGCAAAGCCCACAAGGTCGGCACCCCACTCCTTGCATTGATTGATGATCTGCTCTCTCATTTGTTTTCCCTCTCCTTCAGATGCTGATAGCATGCCACGTCGCAGCTCCTTCCGCACAGGCAGGGCGCATAGCCCCACTGTGTCTTGGGCAGGAAATCGAGCATGGGATAGATCGCACGCGCACTCTCCGCGTCAAATCGCTTTTCGCCATTGAGAATCGCCTCGCGCTCGGGATGTCCCTCGAGGAAATCCGACGGCATAAAGGGATTGGAGCGATGTGCGCCCTTGTAATAAACGGCACATTGCCACGTGTCGAGCCCATCCTCTCCGATCGCATGACCCGGGCAGGCACGCATACACGCGCCGCAGTTGTCACAGATCGGCTCTGCAACGGGAGCGTCATATTCGAGGGGGGCATCGGTGATGATGAAGCAGTAGCGCATATAGGGGCCGTATTTTTCGTTGAGGATCCTTCCGCTAAGCCCACGTTGACCGATCCCACAAGCCTCTGCCGCACGGCCGAAATCAATGATTACGTCGGGCGCAGGCTTGTTGGGTGCAACCGCGGTTGCATGGATCAGCTCATACGTATCCATCACCTCGGGATTTGTGGTCTTATCGCCCTTGATGCGAAGATTTGGGATCGCCTTCTGCAGGCAGGCATCGTAGCCCGCATCCTCGATCATCCCGCCGATCTTGAGCAGAAAAATCTCCGCCAGCTCCTCGTCGGGATATTTTACCCCGAGTGTTGTGTAGGTGTAATATTGCACGCCTCTGCTCATCGTGCTGTAAAGGGTTCTCGGGATCACAAAACCAAACCCGATAATGCTTTTCGCCTTTGGCAGAATGCTCAAAGGGCTGCGCTGTGCATCGGGCTCGTCATAGATCCTGCCGATTCCGCAAACGCTCGCGCCCAGCTCCTTTGCCCTTGCCTTGATGATCTCACTTGTCAGCATCGTTGTTCTCCTTTTGATCAAAATACCTTTTTTCCGTATTTTCGCGCGACGTATTTCGGTTTTCGACCACCATGACCTTGCCGTCACGGCTCACCGTGATATGGTGCCATACGCCCGCAGGCACGTCGTAGACCGTAAATTTTTTCATTTGGACCGCACCGCTCTCGGTGTGAAGCGTTGCCTCACCGTCGAGCAGAACAAATGCCTCGTCGGTGAGCAGATGCCGCTCCATCTCACAAAAGCGCGAGAATCGCTCGCTGTATCCGAGCAAACCGAGCTTCCATGCTCCCGATTCAAGCACGGCGGAAAATCCATTGAAATCGTGTGTTAAGATTTCTATCATCGATCCAGCTTCCAAGGCTTACCCGTGCGCAGAGGCTCCTTGAATCTCTCCGCCATACAGCCGCCCTTCTTTTCAAGCATCGAAACACAGCCGCGGATACAGCCGCCGCATTTTGCCATATTATATCCGATCCAGCTGGGGAAATACTTTTGCAGCTCCCCATAAACCTTCATGATCTCCTGCTCGTTGGCAACGTCGGTCTTGCCCTCAAGCAGATCGAGATTTCCGCCCTCGTTGGCATCAAACACCTCGCGGGGCACGAAAGGATTGTAGTATCTGCCCGCATGCGTGTAGAATGCGTAGCAGCGCCACATATCAATGTCACCCCACTCGCAGATCTTGCCCGCAAGATCCACCGTGATCGTCTTGCCCGAATTGATCGGGGGAATGCATCCGCCGGGGCACTCACGAACACACGCGCCGCACTTGCGGCAAAGCGGCTCTCCGTGGTACATCTCATCGTACTCCAGCTCAGCGTCGGTGAAAAGAAATGCCACGCGCTGAAGGGGACCGAACTCGGGCGTGAGCAGCATTTTGCTCCAACCAATCTCACCCAAGCCGCAGGCAACCGCTGCGAGACGGAATTGGAACTGCAGGTCGGGTGCCACGTTGTCGCTTCGCGTGGGTCGGGTAAACTGCACCGTGCGATGATGCGCGGTGTGCCCCTTGGCATTGTTGCTCACCTCGATCTGCTCCTCGGGGGAAAGGGTGTTTCCGGGGCTTCCGTCCATATCGGACACACAGCCGCGCGCACCCGTGTTGCGGTAAACGAATGCCTCGTAGCCCGCATCCTCGATAATCTTTCCAACCTGATAAAGCACAGCGGGGGCAAAAATCTCGTTGATTCCGCCGTATGCCATCGAGGGATACTGATAAAACTGTGTTCCCTCCTCGATTCCCCTCTGCACGCCGCGCGGAATTCGGAAAACAAATCCGATGCAGCTCTTTGCCTCGGGGAACAAAAATTGCGGGTTCATGTCGTCGGGGGCGCCGGCAAAGCGCGACATCGGCGCGATGCCGCAAGCATCCGCACCTGCCGCCTTAGCGACTCTTTTGATCATTTCACTGGTAAGCATATCCTTCACTCCTTATATCCTCAGGGTTGGGGTATCTCCGAGCGTCACACAGGCATCCCGCATGACCTCGGAACATCTGCCGCAGGTGTGGCAATTTTTATCGCAGAACAAAGCTCGCTCGGCAAAATCCTTGCCGATTCTTGAATTTTCAATATATTGGGGGTAGAACGCGCCGCTGTGATTGGGTTCGAGCAGATCCATCACCGAGCCGATGTATTTGCGATCCGCATATGCACGCAGGACACGCTCGGGAGCACGGTTGACACGCGTGGCTAGCTTTACGGCAGTCACCAGCCCCTCGTAGTGAACAAGGTCCTCGGGACGAATGAAATTGGTGCGCTCCAGCCACAGAAATTTATTTTCGGGCTTTTCCAGAAACTCCCAGCACACACCGCGAAAATCATATCCGTTGTCCATTTTGGAGATTGTTGCCTCGTGTGCCACCAGATTGTCGTGGAAGACGTGCGCCGAGCAATTGTTCAGGCATCCGCTGTTTGCGAGCAGATACATTTCTCTGCCGTTTTCCTCACACCATGCGCGAAGTGCACGAAGCTGTCCCATATTCCGATTGAGCTCGCGCCTGACGTAAAAGCTGTCAAAGAGCTCCTTGACGTAGGAAATTCCCTCCACCGTACCGATCTCCATATTGACCGATGCGCGAACGTCAAGCCCCTCAAAATTTTCGCGCAGAAATTTCGCGATCAGCGGGGATGCGGTTGTAACCGAGGCGAGTCCGAATTCTCTTTGCACAAAATCGACCGTATTGCCGATCTTGTAGAAAAAGCTTCTCGATTGGCTGTCCTCGCCGTAGCAATTCGCGTTCAGGAGCAGATTGAAGTGAAGTCCCGCTATCGAAAGCTTTTTCAGGTCGTCCCTTTGTCTGATCTGCTTTTCAAACAGAAGCTCTCCGCAGTCATCGGAAAGCCCTCGCCGTCCGCTCGGCATATCGCCCCAGGAGAAATAGACCTCCCGGATCCGATCGCGATGCGCGACGATTTCATCCACAAGCGCTCCGCCGTCGGTCAGCTGATATCCCACAATGAATTTCACGCAAGATCACCGCCCTTTCAAAAAAAATATAAAAAACGAGCCTATGTCTTGATTATATCACTCTCTTATGATATAATCAATATAAAATACCAACATAAAAGTTCAAAAAACAAAGAAGGTGCCTTCATGAGACCGGAAGAAATCAATCCCTTTTTGCGCTACGCGGCGATTCAGACCTATGTGATTTCGCAAGCTCCATTTGCCTGCTCCTACGATTACAGAATTTTTTATATCCTGTCCGGCGATACCCATATCGTGTTTGAGGACTCCACACAATCACTGCCTGAGGGCTCGCTGATCTACATTCGCCCGGGAGTTCCGTATTATTTTGAGGAAAGAGTCAAGGTCATCGTGTTCAATTTCGACATGACACGACGCCATGCCGATGACACAAGCCCGCGTCACCCCGGCAGACTTCCCACCTTCGACCCCGCTATGATCATTGAGAACGATCCTCCCGCAGAGCTTTCGGGAATGGTTTTGGTGGAAAATGCGTTTGATCTGGAGCCGTTGCTCAAGGAGTGCGTAACAAATTTCATGTTTCCCACCCCACTCTCGGATGCCATCACCTCCTCCATCCTCAAGCGACTTTTGTGTCATATTGCGCAAAGTGAAAAAACGCTTAAAAAGCCAAGTGAAACGCTCGCGCATGAGATCATGCTCTACATCAAAAAAAACTACGACAAGGATCTTTCCAACCCACTCATCTCGGCGGAATTCGGCTATCATTCCTACCATTTGAACAAGATTTTTAAGGACAATATGGGCACAACAATCCATCAAGCACTGATTAACGAGCGTGTGAGTATTGCAAAGAATCTGCTACGCACCACAACGCTCCCGATCGAGGACGTGGCACATGAGGTTGGTTTTTCAGAGCGAGCGCAGTTTTGCACCGTGTTCAAAAAACACACGGGCAAAACACCGGGAGAATACAGAGGATCCAAAAGAAATTGGAAGCAATCGTAGTGGATGCCGACCTTGCACCGCGTGCTACTTGATTGCTCGCCGGGGGATTCGTGAAGTGCCCCTACAAACAGATCGGCTCAATTCATAAAAACGGACACATCATTTGGGATTTTCCCTCGTGATGTGTCCGTTTTTTTGTATTTTTTCAGTTTCGCTTCAGTTCGCTTTTTTCTCGTTTTTTCCGCTCCGCGGTGCAGTTTACCCCCAAAAAACTCCGTTCAGCGTAAAAGCTCTTAAAGCATCCTTGCGAATTGTGTATTACATAGCGTATATCGTTCCTCACCCACAAGATTGATGGGAATGTTAAGCGCGCGGATTTCTCGGATAAAGGCGTTCAGATATTTCTCGCCCCGTCCGCTTTGCATAAAGGTTAAAGAAAAGTCCTCTCCAACCGTCATTACCTCGATGAGCAACATATTTTTCGTATGCTTCTCCCCAATGTAGGCGTGCAGATCTTCAACGTAACGCTCAAGGCCGCACCAATCCATTTTCCCAACATAGCTGATACCGAAGGTTTTGCCGCATATACTGTTCTCGGCATAGCGTGCCATTGCGTTCTTCTTATCAGCAAACGTAGCCTCACGCGGAAATGCCTCTATCAGGCGGTTAACCGATGCAATATCAGCCTCATTTCCACCCTTGAGGATCACCTGCCCGCGCACAACGGTGTTCTGCTTCTCAACATCCCATTTGCCCATGCGGGGAGCCAAGGACACGGGGATATAGCTAACAAGACTATGGTGGCTCATAGGCGCACGCAACGCGGCACGGTATTGATGCTGCACGTGCACCACCACGGGCTTGTCTATACCGGGATCAAGCCGATAAAGCGCTCGATAAAGCAAAACCGAAAGGAAGGAAACGGGACTACCGTCAGACGAGCTTGCCTTTGCCATCATTGCTTTTTGCGGAATATGCAAGTGATAGGCAAAGAGTCCCTCGTTGTCAAACGCATCGGGGTCCAAGCCATAAGCTTCTTTGGGCACTTCGGAAGGCATATCGAGTCCCCCCGCCTCTATGGAGCTATCGGGGAATGGATAAGCATGCTCCCCATCACAAACCAAGCTATCGGGCATTCTGATCCGCTCCGCTACAAGTCCTTCTCTACCGTATCGCTCTGAAACGTACAAATAAAGTAGGCTTTTCATCAAAGGATCCACACCCATTCCGTCGGCAATATAGTGGCTGGCATCTATAAATATGGTTTTATCCTTGCATCCGAAGGATATAAGATGTCCTCCGCTGTCATCGCTACCCAAGGTCACAGTGCGGTCATCGGGAAAAACAGGCAGTGGGCGTTCATTATAACGCAACACAAGGTTCTCTCCTTCCCGTTCGGGAAAAACACAAAAATATGGGTAACGCACCATCACCTTCTCTACACAGCGAGAAAGAAGATCGTAATCGACAGACTCCTTCATCCGTATCGCAAGCCTGAATGTACTGAAAAAATCTTCATTTGCCCCATAAAGCAAGGGGTTAGGCTTAAAATCCATATGCCCTCTCCAATCTCGTCATATTTGAGCGTCCACTCTGTTGCAAAGCGTCTGCTCACCGTCGAAGCTGTAAATAAAGCTCTCGGTAGCCTTCTTTGCAAGAAGGAGAGAGAGCGCATTGTCCGTTTTCGTTGGGTCAAAGGCTGCACCGCTATATCGAAGAACTACGTCCGCATCATCCTTTTCTTCAGAATACTCAATCGTGACCAGCATCTCAAAGGGGTATCGCATCTGAGGAAGAACGATCTGCACGCACATTTCCTCGATATACGATTGAATGTTATAGATCTTGCGCTGAGAGATGCGGTGCTTTCTTCCAAATTTCTCAATCTGCGTATTAAGACCAATAAAATCAAAATCCTGGGACGTAATCGAATACTCCAGCACTTTAAGATGACGTATAAACTGACGCGTGCGCTCCTTTTTCGGATTATCAAAGATCTGCTCGGGAGTGCCGTCCTCATAGACACCGCCCTGATCCATATAGAATACACGGTTGCATACCTCACGGGCAAATTTCATCTCATGCGTAACGATAATCATCGTAGTTCCCTGCTTGGCAAGATCACGTATGACCGACTGCACCTCACCGATCATAGTGGGGTCAAGGGCTGAGGTGGGCTCGTCAAATAGAATGATCTCGGGCTCCATAGCAAGGGTACGCGCGATGGCAACACGCTGCTTCTGACCGCCTGACATTACGTCGGGATAGTTGAGAGCCTTATCGGCAAGTCCCACCTTGCGAAGCAGCTCGATCCCCCTGTCGTACGCCTCCTGCTTGGAGAGCCCCAGCAAATCCATAGGCGCCGCCATAATATTTTCAATAACCGTCATGTGCGGAAACAGATTGAAATGCTGGAATACCATACCCATTTTGCGACGGATACGGGCAACGTCACTTCCCTTTGCCGTAATTTCCTCGCCGTCAACAAAGATCCTTCCTGCGGTGGGCTTGTCGAGCAAATTGATACAACGGATAAGAGTTGATTTACCGGTGCCGGAGGGACCAATGACCGAAATGACATCACCTTTATGAATTTCAACGTTCACGTCCTTGAGCGGGACTGCCGTGGGATATTCTTTTCTCAAATGCTCAATACGGATCATTTGGTCTTCACCCCTTTCAAAATTGTTTCTTTACTGCGGCGTTTCGGTTCAAAACGCAGTTTTACCAGTCCAAGAAGCAACGAAAGCATCCCCGTCAACAAGAAATAGATAACCGCCGTTGCGAGCAGTGGGAAGAATGCCTCATATGTATTGCTTCGGATAATATCCCCCATCTTCGTAAGATCATTTACCGCAATATAACCGACAACAGCCGTTGCCTTGACCAGCTCTACCGCCTGACCGCAGTAGGAAGGCAGGAAAATGCTCATTGCCTGTGGGAATATGATGCGGAAAAAGGTTTGGTTCTTTTTGTATCCCAACGCATATGCTGCTTCTGTCTGACCTCTGTCCACGCTGCCTACCGCCACCGTCATATGATCATAAACAAATGCTCCGAAGATCAGCGTAAATCCAATAATTGCCACAAAAACACCGCTCATATCCCGGACTTTTCCAAATACGATGTAGAATAAAATCATCAGGATCACTACAACGGGGGTACCGGCAATGATTCTCGAATACCCTTTAGCAAAGCCCCGGGTCAGCTTCTGAAGCACATTGAGATCGGAACGACTGAGCATATACAGTCCGAAGCCGAATAGAGAACCTGCAAGTGCTGAACATATGCTGATCAACATAGTCACGCCGATTCCCTCCACGATGAGCTTCCATCGCTCCTCGCGAATAAAGGTTTTCTCAAAGCTTTCCTTCAAGCTCTCCCAAAAGCTTGACTGCGAATGTGCGTTGTTGTCGTTGGCGGTAACCATAACAACATTCACGGCAAGATAGCTTTCCGAGAAATCAACGCTCTCGGCGCGCTCCTCGGTGATCGTCATTCCCCCGGTACCAATGTCATATTTGCCGGACACCACTCCGGGGAGAATTGCGTCAAATGCCATATAGTGAAATTCGAGAGCATATCCGTATTCCCTGGCGAAATGCTGCAAAACCTCAATTTCATAACCGGTAATGACACCGTTCTTCACATAGCTGAGAGGCTTTAGATCAGGAGATACAGCCACCTTAAGTGTACCGCTCTCACCGCTTAAGCTATCTGGATCAAAGAACTCGGTCGGCTCTGTGCTGCCTATCCACTTTGCATTTAGCTCATCCAGCAAACCGTTTTCCTTCGACCGTTTGAGAAATGCATTGAGCTGCTCACGGACTACCGCAGATTCAGAAGAGCCTTTTTGAAAAATATACCCGGCTTCCGTTTGATCTATCACCTCGTCAACCGAATCTATCCTTGCGCCCTCCCAAAGAGCCGCGCTGACATAGGTATTTTCCCCGATAAATCCGTCAATTTTACCGCTCTCAACCGCAAAAATCAGATCGCTGAGAAGATTAAAGTATTTGCGCTCTGCATTGGGAAAACGGTGCTTTGCATAATCGTCATAAACGGTTCCGGTGAGAACGCCTATCGTTGCGTTTTCAAAATCTGAAAGAACCTTTTGGCTGTTATTAGAATCACCGCCGAGCACTGCCATTACGATCGGACTACTACAATATGTATCAGAAAAAAATACGGCTTCCCTTCGCTCCTCTGTAACGGTAATGCTGGAAATGGCAAGGTCATACCCTTTCGTAGCAAGGCTCGGTAGAAGCGCACCGAAATCCATCGTATCAATCTCCAGTGCATATCCGTATTCCTTGGCAAAACGGAAGATAAACTCTATATCAAATCCACAGAGCTGTCCGTCCTTCAAATAGTCGAAGGGCTTGCTTTCTACCGTCGTTGCGATCCGCAGCGTTCCGTTTTCGCCTGTCAGCTGCGTGAAATCAATGGAAAGGTCCGGTTCGATATTTGAAAACCATTTCGATTCAAGCTTGGCAAGCTCTCCGCTCTGTTTCTCGGATCGAATGAAGGCATTGACCTTCGACATCAATGCTTCTGAATCGGAATGTTTGGGGAATGCGACCGCATATTCCGTTGCGGGCATATCCATCTCAATATACGAAAGCTCACTTTCTTCCCAACGTAGGGGGGAAAAAAAGCCCTTGTCCATCAAAATACCATCAATCTTATCCTGCTTCAAATTCAAGATCAAATCAGATATATTCATGTAGCAGCGCCTACCCGCCTCGGGAAAATGCTCTTTGGCAAGCAAATCAAAGGAGGAGCCCGTAAGAACGCCTATTTCGGCTTGTTCAAAATCTTCCATCGTTTGAAAGCTTTTCGTTTTCTCGCCGCTACATCCCGCTAGAGCGCCCGCAATCATAACTGTCAAAAGAAGAACTGACAGTATTTTTTTCATTGTTGTCATTGATGTGTTTCTCCTTTTTAGAAAGGGAATCCCTTGTTTGCTATCTCTCGCCTTGATTCTTCATTCAATTTCCAGCCTACCGCTAATTTGGTGGTCCAATCCCTGATGGCAGGATAAGTATTCATCCAAAACCTCGCGGCAAGAGGTTGCGATCCTTCTGGGTTTTCCATTTGGTTCCACTTCCTCATGGGAAACAGAGAAGAAATCCTTCATATTCAAGTAGAAATAATATTGCAAACCGATTTTGTAAATTCTTTTTTCCTCTATCGGTTCTCCATGCAAGGACAATTCCTTTAAGCTATGCCTTTGCTTATCGTATCTCACGCGCACGCCTTCAGAGAATTGGAAAAATTCACAATGAGATCCGTCCCAAACCTCGTCGCGAAGCATATACAAAATCATTTTCTTGAATTGCGCTCCCGTAACCCACAGTGCAATAGCTGAATCGTCGTAAGGAAGGCATTCCGTAAGGTCTGAAAACAATATAATAGGGCCAATTTCCGACACTCTTATACTTCCCGACCCCACAAGCATCATATCCAGCCGTAAGCTTTCTTGCAAAATATCCGCAAGAAAGCCTCCCAGCTCGGTTTCACGATACCATGACGGATGCGTTAGTTTTCGCTTCAGGCGAGTAACCATCCGACTGTATTTTTTCTCTGCTTCCAGCTTATAGGGATTGAGGATGTTTTCAAGTTCTGCATCTCTCGGACAGTGCTCATCGGTAATAGGAATGCTCTTCCAAGTAAATCCGCAGATGCTGTTGGAATCCGTATCAATATCCAAATCAAATCTACCGATCTGGTCGGTGCCGGTTCCTGCTTGTGCGATCAATATGCCATTGATCTGCTCGGGCTTTTCCAAATAGGTATGGGAATGCCCACCAATAATGATATCAATGCCAAGAGAAGGATCAAGCTGAGATGCCAACAGCTTATCCTCCTCGAAGCCGATATGTGTAAGCAACACGGTACAATCAATATCAAGCGAACGGAAGGCATTGCATATGCGTTCCACTTCAGTTGCCGCATCGTGAATATCTACAAAGCTTCCAACCAAGGCCTCTTTCTTCGCCATCGAAAGTACCGTTTCGGTTAAAACACCGATGAACAGGATTTTCATTCCATCTATTTCGATGATATGATGCGATCTGAACAATCGGGCATTGTTGGTGGTGATGTGCATATTGGCGTTGATAATCGGAAATTTGGCGCATTTCTCAAGGAAAAGCAGGTGGGCAATTCCGTAATCTATCTCGTGGTTGCCAACGGTAACCACATCCGGAGAAAGCATATTCATGATTTCGATTGTGGAAATACCGCGAAATTCCGAATCAATTACCGAGCCTCGAAACATGTCGCCCGCAATACAGTAAATTGTATTCTGCTCCTCGCTTCGAACCTTATTAACGTATCCCGATAGCATGGACACACCACCGATCAGCTTCTCATCAATCTTTTCTGCAAGAAAATCGCCGTGAAGATCATTGGAATGCAAAAGAATCAGTTTTTTGATGTTTGACAACAATTTCCCCCCCTAAAAATGCGCGCATTATTTGCGTTTATTGCTCCTTCGGGATTGCAGAGGTAAGCAAATCAACGTATTCCGGTCTTATCTTAAACCATTGGTGAGTATCACCTGCGGGATTACGGACGTTGAGATAATATTGACCCTCGTGGTGATATATCACAAGGAGCAGAAAGATGTCTGCATGGTTCTTATATGCGAAGCGTATCTCGTCACATTCATCTATCACTTCTTCGCTGACAGTAATATCACTCGGCTCGGACTCCAGGATATCCTCGAGCTTCACCGGGCTGTCAAAGGTCGCAAGAGGTGTAGCAACCTCCGTATAGTCATCGGGGATCACCTGGAAATCAATCCCCTCCGAAACAACATATTCCGCGCCCGCGAACTCCTCACCGAATGGCGTGGGCAGAGAGTAACCCGGTTTTAGGAACGTGGCGTGAGCCGTGTAAAGCATATTCTCCTCACTGTTGAGCACGCGAACCTCGTAAAGATATTCCTGTCCGTAAGCATATAGCTGACTGTAATCACCTATGTACTTTGAGTTTCTCTCGGTGATTGCCAAATTGTAATCAATTTGAACTCTCTCATATACTATTTCGTTGTATTGGATATTATCCGGGTTCTCCTCGCTGTTAATGGTATTATCATAATTGAGATAAACCACGCACCCAACAATGATTGCCAACGCAATTACTATCGGTATAATTACTTTTAACATAATAAAATCTTCTTTACGTTAAAACGTTAAGCAATCAACTTGATTGAGCAGCGTAGCCAGCATTTCTTTACATCTTGCAATCTTTGCAGGGCTATCCGGATCGTTAGGGCGGCGAAGTGCACGGCGGAGCATACGGGTATATCCAATAACCATTGCCTTTTGTGCAACACTTTGGCATACTGCCCTATCGTCTGTACCAAGATACATTTCAAGCGCCAAATTCCAGAACCTTCCGGCTGTCTCAAAGCTATAGCCGAAGAAATCCATCATATTCTGATGGTCAAGCTCGGAATATCCGACAAACGCATTGAACATCGAACCGATCTCAAATACGGGATGTCCCATACAAAGTGTATCCATATCAATAAGCAGGGGCTCACCGTTTTGCACCATGATGTTATTGGTATGATAATCACCGTGCATCAACGTATTCTGCTTCGGCACTGCCTCGATGAGAGCGCGGAGCTTCTTTCCCTGCTCCTCCGGAATATGCGCAGCCACGAAATCAGCCCATTCAAGAGCCGTCTCCTTCATATCGGGCACCTCGCCATCGTCCACATGAATGGCATGAATGCTCTTGAGCATATCAATATAGTACTTTGCAGCCTCTGTCAAATCATCGGGATTTTTGCGAATCAGTTTCGTTACGCTGATCGCATTCAAAAGCTCTGTCACGGTACCGTAGCCATCTCCCACACGAACGATGCCGTAAGGAATTGCGGTATTGATGCCGAGAACAAAGGCTTTTCTTGCATTCTCACGTTCTTGCTTGATCTCCGGAAGAGCATCCTTTGCAAAATAGGTTTTCACAATGGTTTCATCATCGTAGCGGTAAACGGCACCGTTCGCGCCCTTTGCAATGAACTCGCACCCCTCAACGCTCATTCTCTGATACGCCTTTTCAACCGTAACCATATCGGTAAAGCCGGTCATATCAAAGACCTCGTATACATCAGATGCTACGTTGATGATTGCAAGCTTGGGTTCTTCCTTTCTGAGTCTCAAAATGACGCGCAGACCTGCGGAAGATATGTACTCCAGGTTATCTGCATCCACAACGGTATGCTTTCCGGGGTTATCATTTTTAATACTGAAAATTTTCTCTTCTGCTTCCGCCGCGTTAGATGCGTCGATTCTTCCTTCTAATGAGATATAAAGAATATCTTTGTCTATACGATAGGTAACATTCATTTTTTATTCTCCTTTCCAAATACAAGTTCTGTAAGCGTTTTGTATTCAAGCCATGCCGAGGTATCCGATAAGCGTTCGGTTAAAGTAACGATCGAACGGTAGTACCAAGCCTGCTCGTCAACATTCTTCTGGTTGAATCTCTGCCACATCCCAACGCCCTCCACCTTGAAATCACGGTAGATCGAACGCATATTGGCAAGCTTATCTCCCAGCCAAACAATCAGCACGGCAATATCGTCTGTGTTTTTCAGAACAGCAAGAGACTCTTCCTTACGGATGCGCCACGTATCAGACGGCGGAAGCTCCGCACGTTTATCCTCGGTTTCGGACTCCACGAGCTCCCTAACACGCCTTCCAAATCTCGCTTCAATTTCTTCGATGGTAATACCGGCATCCTCCACGACATCATGAAGGGCAGCTGCGGCAATCAAATTCTGATCCTCGGACATCGTTCCAACGATTACGGCTGCCTCCATCGGATGCAGGATGTATGGTGATGCACTTTTTTTGCGCCGCATTCCATCGTGAGCCTTGACGGCAAATGCTATTGCTTCGCTAACAAGCTCCATTATTCAATCACCAGAATATCGGCAAAGCCGGTCATTTCAAAGACCTCCATAACAAGCTCACAAACGTTTATCAGCTTCATCGCTCCCTTTGTTTTCTTTTGAGCGGCAAGCAAAACACGAAGCCCTGCGGATGAGATGTACGACAGCTTTTCGCAATCAATCACGATCGAGCCTGTTCCGTCATAATTGTTACCGAGGAAGCCCTCAAGCTCGGGAGCGGTTGTGGTATCAAGGCGCCCGTCAAGAGCCACGTTCAGAATTCCGTTATTGTTGTTAAAATTGATCTTCATTTTTCTCTCCTTAAGCAAATTTTTTCACAATGATAATCGTTGCTTTTCTTCCCTTTACGCCAACAGTAACGTCGTCGGCTGCCGAGGCGATAACGGATTTTTCAAGCTCATCCCAAGCCTCTGTCTGTTCTTCTTTTTTCAGGGAACGTCTGTATTCCTCGAGCCTCCAAAGGTAGGCATGGTCTACGCCTTCACTGTATCCGGTTCCCAATCCGAACATCCCGGACGATAAAGCCAGGGCTTCCATTCTTGTTTCATCCAAGAAGAAATTTTCAATAGAGTCACGGATTTTACCAACGATTCCAACAGCTGCAGAATTCTTCTTATTCTTTGCAATCCCGATCAGCTCCTCCTTCTTATCGGCGTTGAATTCGGGAATTTTAATGGAAACATTCACCTTGCAAACACCGTCTTCAAATTCGATCCAAAACTCGCCGTCAAATTCATCAATGATATTGGGGAGCATTCCGTCAATCTCCTCGCAGAGCAGACGCAATTGGAGAGATTGCTTGTGATTAAGACCGTTATATGCTGCAACTCTTTCGCTTTCCTTGAGAATTGCTTCAAGATCTCTCGTACCCTTTTCGATTTTGCATACGTTTGATTTCATGCTTCTTTCTCCTCTTATTTTTTCATTATTCAATTGTCAAAATATCGGCAAAGCCGGTCATCTCGAACACTTCCATAACTTCTTCGCAAACGTTGATTACCTTCATGGAACCGATCTTCTGCATCTTCTTCTGTGCGCCGAGAAGAACTCGAAGACCTGCGCTGGAGATATATTCCAGGTTCTTAAAATTGAGAACAAGATTTTTAGTTCCTTCAAGGTCATTGCTTATGGTTGTATCAAGCGAGGGCGCTGTGGTGGTATCAAGTCTTCCTGCAAGTTCAATAACGGTTTCTGCTGCATTTCTTTTGATTTCGATTGTCATAACTGTAAATCTCCTTATAAATTAAATTTTTTTGATCATAGTCAAAATGTTTTCGCCGTTTTCGTAGGCGTAGGTTACTGTGTCCATTGTTTTCTTGGTAATAAAGATACCCAGTCCGCCAATCTCACGCTCCTCTGCGGAAAGCGTGATATCCGGGTCAGGCTTCTTCAGCGGATCGAAGGGAATGCCCTTATCTGTCATTCGGAAAGTGATCTCGCGGCTTTCAGCATCAAATCCAATGCCGAGCGTCATATCACCCTCGCCGTCTCCATAGGCGTAGTGAGCAACGTTGACGAACACTTCTTCAATGGCAACGCAAATAGCCGTTTGAATTTTCATCGGGCACTCATAGCTTTCCAGAGTTTGATCTACAAATCCAAGAACGTCGGATAACGCTCCTATCTTTGCAGGAAAGGTTTTATTCATCATTTGCACGCCTCCTTGTTTCGGCTTATAATCGAACATCAGCATCGTAATATCATCGAACTGCGGCGCTTCGCCCACAAATTCATCAATATTAGCTTTCAGAGCAGGTAAAAATTCGGTTGCCTCCGCCGATGCGTTTTGATTCATAAAGGATAGGAGTCTATCCTCGCCGTAAAGCTTATTTTCCGTGTTGGTTGCCTCGGGCACACCGTCGGTATACAGGAACAGCCTGTCTCCGGGAGAAAGCATAAGCTCTCCAACACGGTAGCGTACACCATCCATACCGGCAAGAACAAATCCCGCACGCGTCTTGAGATATTCAAACCTGCCGTCTGCTCTCTTTAAGAGAGGAGGATTGTGTCCTGCATTTGCAAACCGCAAATTACCTGTTGTCAAGTCCAAAATTCCCATCCAAGCGGTAACGAACATACCCGATTCATTGTTCTCGCAAAGCTTTTCGTTTGCTTTTGTGAAAATATCGTTTACTGCCATTCCGCTTTCCGCCAAATCCTTGATAATAGTCTTGGCAGTCATCATAAACATCGCGGCAGGAATCCCCTTTCCCGATACGTCAGCGGCAAGAAAGGCTACGGTTGTGTCGTTCAGCTTGTAGAAATCATAGAAGTCTCCGCCCACTTCTTTTGCTGCCATCATCTGCGCGTAGATTTCAAAATCCTCGTTTTCAGGGAAGTTTGTCGGAAGCGCTGAAAGCTGAATTTGTTTCGCATATTCAAGCTCCTTATCAATGCGGGCTGCTGCCTCTGCAATGTAGCGCTTGAGCGTGGTAACGGTAGAGTTAATATCATCCGACAAGGACGAGAATTCTCTGTTTGACCGAACGTCTACCGTAACGTTCAAATCGCCCTGTGTGATCCGAGCGAGTGTATCATTGACCTTTTGCAGGTTATTTATGATTACGCGCTTAATGAGGACGTAAATAAATACGAACAGAGTTGCAAAAATGATGACCTGCATGAAAATGCTCGTCAGCATGGATGCATCGCGCATAAACATAGCTTCCGCAACAGGCATAGCCGCGAGAATGCAATAGCCCTCAACGAACTTGAATACGTACATACACTCTGTACCGCCAACAAGATCGTCATAATAGAGCATCGTCGCGGTCTGACCCTTGTTCATCTCATCGTTAGGCTCAATACCGATCGTGGAGATGTGATTACCTATGTGCGCATCGTACTCATCATCAGTAATAATATTGAGATTTTCATCAAGAACCGCAACAAACCCACCGGTGCCGACATGACGGTTTTTTGTAACGTCGATGACGTATTCATTCAACATTGCATGGAATTGCTCAGGATCGTAGCCTACCTGAATAAAGCCGCCTTCCGCAAGGTTCATCGCTGCGTATTTTCTCCACTCTGTTTCATCCTTGCCTCTTGGAGAATAGTCCTGAACAAAAGAATCCTGAACTTTCAGCATATCCACAAATTCCTTGGATTGCGCCTTGCTGTTCATATCATATCTGTTTATAACGTCTTCTTCTACGGTAGAATTTATTATGATACCATTGGGATCAACCACGTTGATCTCCTTAATCCCGTATTTTTCTGTAAGCTCCAACAGCGATACTGTCGGGTCGGCTTCATACTCCTCTTTAACCTGCTTTACGATTGCCAGAAGGTGCTTGTTGGATTTATCTCTTACCGTTTTTTCAACGTCGGTCATAGAAACGGTAAACACTTCCTGCGTTTCGATCTGCGCCATTCCATTCTGGAGGATGAGAGTAAATGTGCTGGTAATCAGATAGGCGACTACTATGCAAGCGAGAAGCCTTCGCTGAAACGTATTGGCAATTCCCTCAGAGGTTTTCTTTCTGAAAAAGCCCTCGTGACTGAAAAGAGAAACCAAAATGATAGACACCCCAACAGCGATCGAGTTACCGAGCATCATGGGTGCAGTTGCTCCCTTGACAAATTCAAACGCCTGAGAGGAATTATCCATATTTGTAATAAAGATCAGTATCATGTGGATAACTTCGCAAACAATCGCAATGCAAACGCCATAAGACCACGTTGGCTTTTTGTTGTCAAACATCAGCTTTCTGAGCCCTGCCGCCATAAATCCTGCAAGAATCGTGGCTAGGCTGCATGCGAGTTGCGTATAAGTTCCGCCACCCCAATATACGGAAAACCAGCGGTAAAGACCGCCGATAAATCCTGAAATGATTCCTGCGGGTGCTCCGAAAATGAGTCCTGCAGACAATGGTGCCGCGTCGCGTATGTTTACAACCGTGCCAAGCCATTCCATTCCAAAGCTTGACGCAAACGCCGATACGCCCCCAAACAAAACACCGATAATGATTTGCTTTGTCATATACGGCAATTTCTTAAAGGCGGTATATTTATCAGCCAAATACACGCCAAGTACGAGAATACAGTTTATAATGATTGGTATCGCTAATCTCATTTTTTTCTCCTTATAAAAACAAACCTGTCAACCAGCCAATAAACGATTGAACCAGCCCGGAAAGCAAATCTCCAAAGATTCCAATTGCCAAGAGCAAAATCATGTATAAAAACATACTTCCGCGGCTGACGGAATTCTTTGAAACGGTATAATAAAAATTAAACTGACCTTGCAAATTGTGATCTCTATTTTGATTCCATTGGTAAGTAATGACATCCTCTCGATTATAATCTTTCGGGAGGTAGTCCTCATAGAGTTTTTCCTCCAAGCGATGAGTACGGTAACAACCGGAATCGTTCAGCTCGTAATTTTCATCAATAGAAAGAGTAATTACAGCCTTCTTTAATTTCTGACGGTGAAACGCTCCGATTCTTGTGATTTCCTCAGGTAAAAGTCTCGACTCATTGACTCGTATAGAGTATCCGTATTTTTCTGAAACTACGGGTGTCGTGATCAAATCACGAAGTCGGGCAAGCGCATTTCCCATATTCACACGAGGTTTGAATATTTCATTTAAGGATTTATGCGGCATCCGCCAAATAAAATATCCTTCGTCATTGTCTAAAAACGGCTGTAGCGCCTCTATATCCACACTGATCAGTGTGCCGTCAGCCAACTGCTCCGCCTGATGTTCCAATGTGCTGATATGCACGATATCCACGGTTTTTCCGTTGTATGCAATCTCGGAGGTGTGCTCATTTTTCTTGTAATCCACGATACATGCTGCACTAAAGGTTGCCTGCAAAATTTTTGTATCGTTAAAAAGCAGGGAAACATCTTCTATTTCCTCCCGAGCAACATGAAACGGAACGTACACGTGTAAAGCCCTGCTGACCTTTATACCGCGTATGCGTATTGCGATATCTATGTAACTCTTGCCCTTGGGATTGAGCCAATCGTTAATGTATACTGTGCTGGTATCATCACCGTCGATCCAAACGGCCCATCCGTCATCGGCAAATTTCCTTTGTTTTTTAGGCATTACGTCCCTATCCTTTCTATATAATTTTTCTTCCGGCAACATATTTTGCCGTGATATTTTTCTCATCAAGTCCAAGATAAACCGCGCGTTCTATTCTCTCTGCAAGATTTAAGGTTTGAGGGTGAGGAAGAACGCTATCGTTCATTACAACTGCATCAAATTCATACCCCTCCTCAAAGCTTCCCACCTTACCAAAGAACGCACCGCCCCCCTTGGTTGCCAGATAAAAAGCCTCCGAAAACACCAGCGGCTTATAGGATTCGTCAACCATTCTGAAGTACATCTTGGATATCTGAATTGCATCGGTGATTGCTCTGAATATAGAATCACTATGCCCACCTGCAATGTCACTTCCAAGACCGATATTCAATCCGAGGTCAAGATACCTGCGTATCGGAGCGATGCCCGAGGTCAGGTTCATATTGGAAGCAGGACAATGTGCTACAAAAACTCCGTTCTTGCGCATGAGCTCCACCTCTTCATCGGTAGACCAAACGCAATGCGCCATCACCGTCTTTACGTCTGTATTGATATCGTCGTTCTTTCCAAACAAATCGTATTCATCGTAAGAATCCCCATAGAAAGGATTGTCAGGACGAAGGATTTTCACGAAATCAATCTCACCCTTACTTTCCGACAGATGTGACTGCACGGGGATACCGTACGCCATCTGAATTTCCCTGAGTTCTTCCATCAGCTTGTCTGTGCAACAAGGAATGAACCGCGGAGTCAGGATCGGCTTTGTATTTTTGAATTTATCCTTTATCGCATTGATCCAACCGAATGTGGTATATGCAGAAATATCTGCGCTGACCTCGGTAAGAGCCTCACTCGCTTCTCTGTCCATATTGACTTTACCAACATAGCTTACAAGTCCGCTATTTTCCATCAATTCCATCAGAAGCTCGGTTGCATAACGGTGGCGAGTTGCAAAAATACAGGCTCTCGTGGTTGCACCGTTTTTCAATGCCTCCACAAACATACCGTATGCCTTTTGGGCATACTCCAGATCTTCATATTTTTCTTCCTCCGGGAATGTATAACGGTTCAGCCAATCCATCAGTTCAAGATCCATACACATTCCTCTGAATGCATACTGAGGAGCGTGCACGTGAAGGTCAACCATACCGGGAAATATCAACGAATCCCCGTAGTCGTAGAGAGGGAGATGCGCATATTCTTCGGGCAAGGCGCTGAATATGCCTTTGGATAATCCGTTCACACAAACCGCAAAAGCCCCCTCATAAAGATCAAGCTGCTGCGAATTTTTTGTTTGGCAAAAGTTCCCCTTTACAACAAAACTATTATTCATAGCACTCCTATCTTCAAATTTATGTTGCAAGCATCTCAAAACAAAATTTTTTCAAATCCGGTGTTATTCAACGAATTCCGTCGAAATATTGGCTGCAAGCAGTTAAATATTCCGTCCAATCATATTTTATTTCAACGTCGTATTTATCCAAAATCGTGTTCAGATCTGCAACCTTTTGGAAAAGCTCCTTGATTTGAGCCTTTTCTTCGTCGGTGTACTGTTCGTAGTGATCGAGAAGGTCTTCAACAATCACCTTAAATTTTTTGATCAAATCCTTTTTTTCACTTTTCATTTTTGGTTACCTCCATTATTGTTCAACTTGGTTCTGCATTTGTTTTTATAAAAGATACATTGCTTTAGAGTTTCATTTTCTGAAATAATATCGGACACAAAAATCCCACCGTCATCACAACGATAAAATAACGCACCGCATCAATCAAGAGCGAAATTTGCATTACATCAAACACGTTCACAAGCTTAATTGCTTCCTTGAGAGCAACCGCAAAATCCAATTCAAAGGCAAGCATCGCCCTCGCCTTACACATTTGTTTGATTTGGTTGCCTTACCATCGCATAATGCATGACGGGGGTTTTCGGTATCAGCTCTTCCTTCATCAAATCGAACCCATAGTGCCGATAAAGCCCCACGTTAGATTCCTTGTTTGTCTCAAGATAGGCAACCATGCGCTCGTCGTCGCAAAACTGAAGCATTGGACGCATAAGCTTGCTGGCAATTCCCTTTCCCTGCGCGTCCTTTTTTATAGAAAGGTTATATAAGTACCAATCGTAATGATCAGTGAACTCTTTTTTCAGGTTCATCGCATACGTTTCGTAGGTTAAAAGTCTGCCGATAATGCCGAGGCCCGAATGAAATATCAGGCTGATCCCGCCGCTCATTAAAAACGGAAGCGTTTTACTGCCCGTAAATCCAAATGGCAACCATACGGCAAAGCCGTTGATTTCCTCACTGTCGGCGTAGATCACCGCGTCCTCGGTCATGGTTTTAAGAGAAATCTGCATAATCAGATTAGATGCTTTGGCGTCATATTTCCCTTTGGTAAACCAATTGTGCAGTGGGTAGTCTCGGTATGCGTCTGCAGCTACCTCTGCCAAACGTTCAAGATCCTTTTTTTCAACGATATACAAGCCCGCTTTTTCTATCGCTTTTCTTGCAAGCGGAATTTCTATCTTTCTAACCAATTTATCCATTCAATTCTCCTTGTTGTGCCTGAAGGAACTCTACTTGACTAAAGGTGCACTCTCAACCTTAGATATGGGAAGATGATTTTTGAACATACCGATAACCTTATAGGAAAGCTTTTCCTCCTCAAGGATCTTGCAAAAGTGATCCATATAGGTTTTCTTTTTATTCATCTGCATCAGCGAAATGCAGAAATTTTCACCCACATCCAAAATCTCAAAAAGCAGGTGAGAGTCAGTAATGATATGTGCGCGCTCCACATATTCCGTCATGGAGCCCCAATCCTCACGCCCCACATAGTTTATGATAAAGGAATTATGAACATCGGGTCTTCGGTGAGAGTTTTTGGCCGCGCACGCATTCTTCTCCTTCAAGCCCTTGACACCATCCACAATATCGGTGTATTCATAAAACCGACGCAGAGTATCGTAAGCGTATTCAGACTGGGTCTGCAAATGAGTGGAACCTCTGATCAAGGTGCAAAGCTTGCTGACAGGCCAATCCTTCACACGGTACGGAAGGAAGTAAAAGATATGTGAGAGCAGGTCGTGGTGCGTTTTCGGGCATCCAACCTCTTCACGGTAATTATGACTTGTTTCAATACGCAAAGGAAGATCGTTCTTGGGTAAAGCCCTGAAAAGAGCCTTTGCCATAATTGCAGCAACCACAGACAAGGGACTACCGTCGTTTTCACTCACGTATTTCATCAGATCCTTTTTGGGAATCTGCAATTCGTAATGAATACTGTCGCTGAAAATAAGATTTCCAAAGCCAAACAGAAATTCCAATCCGGGAAACCATACCTCGTCCTTGTTAGGCTTTCCAACAGGAGAATCTTTGGGCAGCTCTTCAGGATTGGGATAGGCATACTCTTCTTCCGAAATCGGAGAGTCAACCAAAATTGTACTGCCGGGATCGGGGCTTACGCCATAGCGGGCACAGATATACTCGTAAACCGTGGTTTTCACCCATAAAAACGTTCCGCTACCGCCGCACATCCCATGATACATATTAAAATAGATACAGTTGCCCTCGTATTCAATACTGCAGGGCTGATAATTTACTTCCTCGGAAAACAGATATGTTCTCTTCCTTTTGGATACGGGATTGACACGGACGGTTCTGGGATTGGGTATCAGGTCTATCCCGCCGTCTTCATCAATATGAATCTGCTTGGAATAGTATGGAAATCTGCCAAAGGCTTTCTGTGCAGCCTTTTTAAGTGCTTCATATTCAACAGCCTCTTTCATTACTACTTTGATACGGATGTTGAATGTTATAAATTTACCTGATTCATGCAAGAGATAAGCATCGGGAGAATATTTCATGATTTACCTCTGAAAGCAGCAAGATTTTTTTATTACATCAAGTCTTACTGTTGGATCTCTTTTCATAGCAATATTTTATGATCTGCTCCGCAACATTTTTCGTGTGAGCGACTGCCTCCACAACCGTCTTTGGACCGCTCACAACGTCACCGGCAGCAAACACTCCCGGAATATTCGTCATTCCGTTTTCATCAACCACGAACAGACCTCTGAGAGTGGTAGCTATCTGCGCAGTTTCCGAAAGAACGCTCGCCGGTCCCTGACCGATCGCAAGGATGACGCTATCCGCCTCAATCATATGTCTTGACAACATATTTTCCTCGTAACGAATACCGTTTTCACCGTCAATAGCATCAACATCAACCGCAACAAGACCGTCCTCGGTTATACGGAGAACCGAGATCAGGTGCATACACTCCACACCCTCCGCGAGCGTCTCTGAATACTCCGTCTTAGTGGCGGTAACGTCCTCTTCTCTGCGGTTATTGAGCAAAATCACTTTTTCAACGCCATTCTGTCTGACAGCAGTTCTTGCAACGTCCATTGCAACGTTTCCGGCTCCGATCACAGCAACCGTCTTGCCCAGATCATACGCCCCGGGAGACTTCAGAAAATCAATCGCAAAATGAACGTGACCCAGCGTTTCGCCGATCAGTCCAAGTCTGTTGGGCTTTGCGGTTCCCACGGCAAGAAAGATCGCATCATAGCCGTCGATGAACATATCTTCAATCAGAAGATTAGATCCAATATGACAGTTGGGCTTTATAATCACGCCAAGCTTTTTCAGCACATCCTTATAGGCATCAACCTTATCCTTCGGGAGACGAAAGGCAGGAATCCCGTATCGGAGAACTCCGCCTATCTGGTCCTGTGCCTCCACAAGAGTAACCTGAAATCCCTTTTGCGCCATCAATATGCTCATTGAGATTCCTGCGGGACCTGCACCGATAACGGCAACCTTCATTCCGTTCTTCGCCGGCTTATCTATCTCGCAATCAAAGATATATTTTCCCGAAATATACTGCTCTATCTTATAAAAGGATATCGGGGTGCTCTTCATTCCGAGAACGCAATTGCCATAGCAGTTATTCTCGTGTGGACAAACAATGGAGCAGATCGCACTGAGCGGATTGTTCTCAAACAGCACCTTGGCTGCCTCTTGCTCATTGCCCTCCAAAAACAAATTCATAATAGTGGGTATATCTGTCGAAATGGGACAGCTCTTTTTACATCTCGGCACCTTACATTTCAGGCATCTGCTGGCTTCTTCCAAAAGAGCCTCTGTATTGAGATTTTGGATCAGATCACTCATGTATTTCTCCTAATATAGAACAATAATAGGGCTAATATGACAGCATTTCGTTTTATTTACGATTCATTCTCATCATAGAGGTGATCGTTTCAATCTTCATAGGACATACGCTCTGACAGGAGAGTGCCTTTGAGCACCCTGCGCCGAAATGCGCTTTATATTCTTTGACCACTTGAGATTTTTTGTTTGTTGATTGACTTGCGATCAAATAACTCTCATTCGCAAGAACCGCCCCGAAAAAATCTCCGCCGGGGCGATAATTGGGACACACCTCCAAACAGAGCCCGCACTTGAGGCACTTGGCAACCGAATACTGTTGCTTATATTGGCGCTCATCATTCTTCGCTATGCTGTCCAAATATGCCTTTGCGTTGATTAAATTCTCATAAATAATGCTTCGATCCACAATAAGGTCGGCAACAACCGAGAATTTACTAAGCGGCTCAAGCACAAGTACATCTCCCTTTACTTCATCGGCAAAGGTAGCGCAAGCAAGCGCGGGAACGCCGTTGATTACCATTGCGCATCCACCGCACACGGCTTGCATACAGCTGCACTCCCAACGAATTCTGGCAGCAGGTTTGCCATCAATATCAAAAAGATCGTCCGTGTAGTTCAGCGCATCGAGCACTGCCGAAACGGTTACGTGCTTGGGACCGTCGTATCGGAAGCTTTGCCAATATGCTTCGGAGTTGGAATTGCGCCGGCGCTTGATCTTCACTATCATTGTTACTCCTCCTGTTCAAAAGAGACGTGATGCGCTCCGTTTTGATAAGTGCAAACAGAGCAAAGATCATATTCGGCACGGCTCTCCGGATAGTCGTTTCGTATATGCGCTCCGCGCGTTTCCTTGCGCGTCAAAGCGCTTGTAAGGATCGCACGGGCAAGGAGGAGCATCGGCTTGATGCTATATCCCATATAAGGCGACACGTCTGCGTCAAACATCAACTTCTCGCTGATAGAAAGATAATAATCTACGCTTTGAATGCCCTCGTTCAGCTTTGCCTCTGTGCGGGCAATACCAAGACAATCATTCATCAGCTTTGCAATTTCATTTCGTACGTAAATCGCGGAAAAACAACTGTTCGATGCGAGAATTTTGGATACGGTTTCCCTCTGCTCGGAAATATATTCATCAAAATCGGGGAGCGCATCGGTCGTTGACAATTCACCGATTGCCTTCGCGGCAACCTTGCCTCCGTAGATAGCCGCCAATAACGAGTTACCGCCCAATCGGTTTGCACCGTGATATCTCGAGGCGCATTCACCGATCGCATACAAGCGATCTATCGAGGTTTTATGCTCACCGTCAACCGCCAGCCCGCCCATAAAGAAGTGCACGGACGGATAAACGGGAATGCTCTCCTTTTCAACGTCAATTCCCGCATACTTTTTGCAAACCTCCGCCACCTCAAGCAATCCGGATCGAATCACCTTTTTACCAAGGAATGCAATGTCAAGATAGACCTGCGAGGGTGCATCGTAAATACATTTTGATACGACGTCACGGGGCATCAAATTGCCGCGTTCGCCGTAAAGATCCTCCATAAAATATACTCTGCGACCGTTCTCGATATAGTAGAGTCTTCCGCCCTCACCGCGCGCCGCCTCGCTGATCAGCATTCTCTTTTGCGGTGTTTCAACGGTGGTGGGGTGATACTGAATGAACTCCAGATTTTTCAGCCGTGCGCCCTGCTCATAGAGCTTTGCGGCGACATAACCGTCACACTGTGTAGAACCCGTTGTCTTTCCGAACAGAAGGTTTTGTCCTCCCGTCGCAACTACGACTGCATCAGCATACACATTCTCTACCTGGCAGGTTTTTTCATTGTAGAGCAGCGCCCCATAGCATACTCCATCCTTTATGAGAGCAGAATAAAATTGTCTACCGAGCAATCTTTTGATTACCTCGGACGCCTCGTATTTTCTCGATTCTCTGATCAGTGCGGACATGATCTGCTTGCCGGTGGAAGCGCCTGCATAAGCGGTACGGTTGCGGCTCTGCCCACCGAACGCGCGAAGCGCCACCTCACCGTTCTCATCTCTGCTGAACACAACACCGAGTCGCTCAAGATATCTGATGATTTCGGGTGCCGCAGTGCAAAGTCCCAAAACCGCCTCTTTTCCGGCAAGGTTTCCTCCGCTTTGCATGGTATCCTCCGCGTGTCGCTCGGGTGAATCAAGCTTACCGAGAGCGGCATTGATGCCTCCCGCAGCCATAACCGATTGCGAACGCTCCGAAGGATAAGGGGAAACGATTGTGGAGGCGATGCCCTTTTCCGCCAAGCCGATAGCGCAGCTAAGACCGGAAAGTCCGGCGCCAATAATTAAAACCCGCTTCATTGTTCCACCTCCCATCACCGTACGTAAAGATAGAAGCCGACGATAGAGGCGATCAACGTTGCGGCGCAGATCACCTTTATAATAACGCCTACCACTTTTATAAACCTTGCATTACCAATTCCCAAGGTAATAAAAGCCTTATCGGTAGAAAATGCCGTGTGTGCCAAGGCTATTGTGAAGAAGATCGGAGGAAAAATCGTGTGAACTATGGGAGGCGGAGTCATCGCGCCTGATGCCCCCGCAATATGCAATGCAATAAAGATCATCAGCAAAATGCCGCTCACTCGCTGAAATACAGTAACGCGGTTCAGTCCGGGATAGCTTTTCACCTTGCGAGTTTCTCCCTCCATGTGACTGGAAGCCCCAAGATATATACCGATGAAGGCGTGCGCCGCGATCAAGCCTGCCAATACCCAGGGTGCAACAGGCGCACTTTGCTGAACGCTTCCCCTTGAAAGCATCCACACAGAAGTAAAAATAGCATGATCCAACAGGAAAAGGGTGCTCAACAGACTGATGATTGCATTGATCTTGCGCAGCAACATACTCTTTCTCCTTTTGATACTCTTTTGCTATATTTGCTGTTTTAATTTTGTTTCATTTTATTGGCGATGAGCTTGTGTACAAACAAAACAACGAGAAGCACAACGAACAGAACGGCTCCTGCTCTATGAGCGATCTGAAGCGCAACAATGTTCGCGAGCTTCATTACGATGGGGCCTGTTATCAAAGCAACACCGTAGCATATTCTCATAATGATTTCAAGCGCAGGAATTCTCCACCCCTTCTTGGTTGCGGCGGTATACATTGCCAAAACAAACATCCCTATTACAGAAACGGCAATATGCACAGGCATACCCGTGGCTCTGAACAAAAACAGTACCACTCCTACCGCCAGCATAATCGGTGCAAAAATAAAATCCTTTTTCATTTTTATCTCCGGTAAAATTTACTTATAAAAATTAAAATATTATCCATTGGTCATCATGAAATCCTTTTGAACGTGATTTACTGATAAAGTGCAATCCACTTTACTGTGCAACACGAACATGATCTCCGTAAATGGTCAACCAATCGTCATTCATGGAAATTGTCTTCCATCCGCGTTCCGCGCAGATGGACGCCACTTTTTCCGCCTTGGAAATATTACCGTATTCCCGTTCCGTATCGTCACAAAGAATGAAGAATACTTCTGTAAGATACTGATTGTCAGTATCTGCGTAAATTGCCATCGGCACGTCTCCGGTACTGTTGCCGAATACAAGAACCGGCTTTTGACCCAGCTCCTGCTCAAGCTGTGCAACCTTGCTCATTTTTACGTTTTTCGTGATGACGGTATCGCCCATCAAGAGCGCATCATCCTCCGTATAGCTATAATGCATATCCATTTCCTCGCCCTGACCGCTTGCCACAATGGTAAAATCCGTACCAATGACCTGTCTGGCAGGAATATCAATCACACCGTCAATCAGTCCGCGCACGGTGAATCGGTTGGTACCACTACAAATATATACGATAAAATCATTTTCGAGTAAGTAATCCACAACCTCCAGCATCGGCAGATAGAACGCCTCGCCGCGAGTCATTCCGCTGAATCCGTCCGCTACGGTGCTCTTATATGCCTCCACCACGTCGTAATAATCTTCAATCGCCATTCCGGCAAAAGCTTCGGCGTGTGCCTTGATATGTGTTTCCTCCATATGGCTCGGAATATCTGCGGCTTTTTCAATTGCCAGCAGTTCTTCCGCCACTGCCCTGATGTGCTCCGGAGCCTGATATCCCGGGGTGTTCAGTACGTAGTCTGCAAACAGCAGCCATTCTCCGTAGATCGGGAACGTCTCGCAGTACAGGGTGCCATCAAGATCAAACATTGCAATTCGGTCTTCAACCGGGATGTAATATTGGGATTTCTCGTCCGTGACCTTCTCAACGTATTCCTTCAGTGCGGTAACAGGGTCTGCATTCTCTTTCCAGCTTTGGAATGCATTTTGTTGTTTTTCTGCGGAACAACCATTTATCAGAAAGCAAATTACGCACACCAGAAGCAAGCAGATACATTTCTTTTTCATCATATTGCTTCCCTACTTGTTTATTTGCTGCGTCTTCCCAGCTTATCAAGTCCGAGGAATGCAAATCCAACCGCTGCAAAAGCGACGGCGAGAATACCGATCCACATCAAAACGCCGGGAATTCCCTGCGTATCAAGATTTACAAAGAAATAGGGGTAGATCAGAGGGGTGGTTGTGGTAGGAATCAAAATAGAAGAATCAAACTTCAAAATCACTGCTTGAATAAGAAGGAAAATCGCGTAAACGAGAGGAAAGCCGATAGAAGCAATGGGATAATACCACTTAACCTTTCTGCGCTCACGGAACAGGAACCAATCAGCTATGTACAGAATGGGAAGAACAACGTGGAAGCACAAGCTACCGATGCGCCAGTTTGCCTGGGGATCGCGCCCCTCCGCCCCTGCGAGCATAATGTTAAACACAAGGAAGGTCAAAAGAATTCCAAGCGTTCCGATAAACTTCAACAGTGGAACGGCAGTTACATAGCTGTCCTCTTTCTTTTTTGCCGTCTGAATCAAAGAGGCAACCATCACGCCAATACAAAGAAAATTACTGATATTGGTGAAGTGTACGTAAAAATCCCAACGGATCATATTCACGTTATCAAAAATTCCAAGACTTGCAATAATGCCCACAAGTCCAAGCGTGCAATAGATAGTCTGAAAAATAAGTTGTGCAGTTCTGTTTTTAATCATGATTGTTCTCCTTTTTCTTCCTTAGTTTTATGCTTTGAAAGAATTTTTAATAGGCTTATCGTATTCGCATTCGATAAGCTTCACGCCGTACTCGGCAATCATCTCCGCATCGTCAACCTGTCTATCTTCATAGAAAAGCTCCGCTCTCACCATTGGCTCGAAATCGGCATACTCGGGGTCCCCCATAAAATATTCCGGATACAACAACAGGGTAATAAAGATCTCTCCGCCATCGTCTGTGGTGCAAATCGGAATAGACTCCGTGTTCAATTCTCCCTCAAGGTGTGTATTCCAATTTACGTACGGATCACCGTTGATCGTCCACCAAACGATACCGTCATATTCACATACGTACACCCCCGATAAGGTTTTTAACTCGCCGTTATGCTCGTAGGTGACAGAAATATGAAATCTGCCTTCCTTTACCTCGGGGCGCGGTACATGAGCTCCGCAGCTCGCCAAACCAAGCGAGAGCAATAGCAACAAAATCAGAACAGTCGTTATTTTTTTCATTTTAAGGCTTCTTTCTAAAAAAATTCAGGAATAGGCAAGGATAAACGCAATCGCCACAAAAACATACGTAATCGCAAAAACTGCGATCGGGATCAACATAATCAAAGCAATTCTAAAAAGTATCTTTTCTTTAATCCCAGCGTCTGTTGCCTTGGCAAACAGAACGATCTGCCATGTCAAAAGTGCCAACACGGCAATGATTGCAATCGCCATAGGAATATACAGTGAGCTATCCCACAACGAGATCATCAGACACGCTCCAACGAACAGCTCCACTGCAAGCAGGATAAAATAGAGTATCCTTTTCATTTCTTCGCCTCCTTGGCCTTAGCTTTTTTGTCTTTTATTCTCCACACAACAAATGGGATATAGGTTGCAATGGGTAACAGTGCGCCTGCAATGCTGTACTCGGATTGGATGAGGATATTGTAAATTCCGTGGTAAACGATTGCGGTTGAGAGCAAACCGAAGGTTCCAACGGCAAACAGCTTTTGCTTTTTCTTCACAAAGGATATTCCCACACCAACAAGCAAGGTACACATACCGTGCATCAGTCCCGCACCAAAGGCACGAATGATGGCACTGATCATGCTAAAGTTCGGATAGTTGAGAAGATAAAAAGCATTTTCAAGGACGGCAAATCCAATACCGGTTGCCATTGATGCTGTAAAGAGCTTCTCCTTTTTATCCGATATAACGAGCGCATAATACAAAATCGGCAGCGCCTTCAAAAGCTCTTCGCTTACCGGAGTTGCGATTATTGTAACATGATACGTATCCATCTCTAAAAGCTTTGAAAGCAACCCGTTAACCTCTGACGCGAACACCGAAACAAAAATTCCGATCAAAACAAAGATCATCGGGAAGCGCGATTTTTTTTCCACAAGCAAGGTCATCAGCATAAGGGGGATAGAAATGGATACAAACAAAATATAAATTATATTGTCCATTTTTCCACTCCTTTCCTTGCAAAAAGCATCGTGCAAATACAAAGTGTGCCAAACGCCACCGCCGTAATGGCCAACGGCACAGGAGCGTAATAATCCCAAGCAGTCAGACATAGAAGCTCGGAAAAGCTAAGCAGCAAAACAAAAACGTTATACGGCTTTATCGCTTTGATAAACCCAAAGTCAAGATCGGGAATGATGGCGTGCTTCAAATTGAAATACACACACAGGATAGCGGGTATCCAAACAAGCGCATACACAACCTTCGTCGCAATCGACACATCATCCATCAGGGCATTTGGAATATACAAAAGCGCAGCCATGATGGGCGCTATCAAAGCAATGATTCTTGCGCGGCGCATTTTAGAAGAACCGTCGTCAACAATTCTGTCAAGCTGTCCGTAGCTTGCCGTGAGAATGAACAGAAAAAAGCCGATGCGACCAAGATACGCAGGCGTAAATCCCTCTACAATATTTTCACTCGTGAGTGTTTGACACAAGTGATAAATACTTCCGAGAGCATGACTTGCCATTGCCATCGTAATGCTTTGCAGGCAGAGGGGCTTCCCTTTCTTGAAAAAATGCTTAATGCCGTAGATCAAAGAAACCAGCGTTGCGAGCAATGGAACAAGCTCCGCGATCCACAGACATACAAGTTCTATACGTTCGATTTTCCTGCACCTCCCATCATACAACGCAGGCGGTATATCTGAGATTTTTCAGCTCCGCCTCAAGCTGCTCACTTTTCGCCGGCTTCAAAAGATATCCGCTCGGCTTAATTTTGAATACCTCCTTGGCATGCTCCTTTTCATCGCAAACCGTAAGAAATATAATATTCACCTTGGAATTCAAATTCTTAACCCGTTTCGCAAGAGTGAGGCCATCCACACCGCAAAGCTCGATCTCGCTAATCAAAATATCGCAGCCGTTTTCTTTCACAAAGGCAAGCGCCTCGTCAGCATTCGTGAATGCAACAGTACTCGCATCCGGTAAAATCTGCTCTACACTGTGCTTGGTGCCTTTCAGCAAAACGGAATGATCGTCGACACAAACAATCGTCATTTGGGTTCCTCCATCAAAAGTGTTCATGTAATCTATGTTGTCTTAGTACGATTTTAGAGTTTTCACGGTAATACGAAGCATGTCTTCTTCGCTCCGCATCACCAATTGTCATATCAGCCCGAATGGCAGAATCGTAAAGGGATTTTCTGCAAAACGGAATTTTGATTTTTGCCAAAGGAGTTAAAAACCCCGCATGATATTCCACTTCTGCCGCAAAGGAATATCTCGAGGTATTCCCCGTATGAGTGGCAAGGATTACCGCGCGTTCATACTCGGTTAGGGTCCCCTCGTTTTGAATATAAATTTTTTTATGATCGCAAACAACACGTCCTGCCGCCTGATTGACCGATTCAATAAAGCGCGGCAATCTTGTGCTTCTGTTTCTTGAAATCTCCCTGTAATGCTCCGGAACGTCAAGTGCCCCGTTTTTGACAAATGAAGCGATATATTTCACGTATAGATCAGCCACAAGATAGGTCCCCTCGGCTTGTGGGGCGATAAAATACCTTTTTAGGCTCTCATGATACCGCTGTCCTCTGCGTGCCACCACACGGTCGATCTCGCAGTCTAACCTTTGCCTGTTTTCATCCGTAGGTACGGCGAGGCAGCCAAGCAGAGCCTCACACAAAAACGGAACGAAGGAGATCGTAACTCCCGGCGTATCTCCGTCAGCAGGAGAATCGCCCTCGGCGTCATGCTCTTGTTCCCGGAGCTTTAAGAGGCTATACACATAATCATTCTCGCTTGGAACTGCGTATAAAAACCAATCGTCGAAGAATTTATCACAAGCAAGGCGCGTTCCGTTTTCATCCGGAAAATCCAAAATATCCTTTTGCGCTAATATCTCTGATAAAGACTTGCATATCATCCAAAAGCCGTCTTGCGTCTCAACCCAATCAGCCGTACAGATGCATTTTTCTGATTGTAGCCGTGAGAATACGGACGGAACAGCATTGATACCCATCAAAACCTCCTGTTGCAAACGGTTGGAAATGCGGAAATTGATCTTCAAAACAGTCCGGGAAAATATATAGTTAGAAACACACATGTATTATAGCAAATCGGGCGTTACAAATGTGTTACAAATCCGAAGAAAAAAACAAAAAGTGCAGATTTTTTCTGCACCCTTTGCGGTATATAGAGAATTATTCTTCGTCATCGGATTCAGCGGCACCGTTTGCAAACATGGGAACTGCTTTCTTCTTATGATAAGCAACAGTGAGACAGATTGAAACGGCAGAAGCAACAAGAGCGAGCGACGCAACAATCATAGTCAGCGAGCCTTCGCTGAAGATTGAGCCTGCCCCGTCCGGCTCACCGTTGGAATTGAGAAAGGTTACGGCGTCGGGATTATGAAAGGTAGCTCCTCCAAAGTCACAATCAACAAAGCTCAACCCTGCGTTGAAAATATTGAAAAAGAAGGTATCATCAAGATTCAACATAGGCTCGTTGTAGCTGAAGCGACAATTGATAAACGTGCTGCTAAATTCGCCTGCGCAGTTTCCGTAGAAAGCAAAAGAATGATTCTCGGTAAAATCAGAATCCTTTGCTTTCAATATCGTAGCGTCGGACTCTATCAGATACACTTGATAATTGTTGTTAAATTTGCATTTCTCCATAGTAAGGTAGCTTGCTGTGGAGCTGATTATAGTAGTGTATTTCAGGGTGTTAGAAACAAAGTGGATTTCCGCCGCATCCCCATTCTCCAAAAACTGTGTCTCTTTCAGTGTAACCTTACTCCCTCTGGAGATATCCATGATCGAGTAGGCAACCCGGCGTGCAGTACCATCATCTGCCACATTCAAACCGTTACCAACCACCTTACAGCGATCCATAACCAGTGTGCCGTCGTTAACGTAAACAACCGCTCCGTGCGTGCTGCGTCCAATACCCTGATTGTCTTGGAATGTTACGTCGGTGAAATAAGCGCTCGCCTCATCAATATAAACACCACCGCCGTACACAGTAAGAGATGAACTGTAGGATGTATTACGAGAAACACTGCCGCCGTTCATAGTGAGAGTTGCTCCGTCGTAGACAGCAATACCGGCTCCGTCATCGTCTTCCACACAGTTACCGTCAACGTTTACGTTGTTAAGCGTTAGCTTTGAGCCGTCCTGCATATGGATACCGCCCGCGCCGTTACAGCTCCAGCCGCCGGTGATAGTCCCCATTTTAACACCGTTTGCGTCCTCACCGATCTGAATGATTGGATCACCGCTCTTGCCGCCATTGATGATCACGTCAGCGTTATCGTTAATGCAAATAACCTCTCCGTCATATTCATATTCCCGAAGTCCTCGGTTGATGGTGTGACCGTTCATATTGATGGTTATTCTTGTATCGCTGGGAACGTAGATGGTGCTGTATTGAAAGCCGTCCCCCCGGCTGCTGCCAAACTCGCCGTATTCGTTTGCATTCCAATCGGCAAGCAGATCAACCACGATGCGCTCATAGCCATTTTCATCCATATAACTATGATCTTCCGCATAATCGACAGCCATCTCCCATCCGTCTTCAAAAGACCCGGACCCATCGAGCAGAACAGTCGAACGATTCTTTTTAAGACCGTAGATACGGATAACGTCATCTGATGAGACCGTTAGAGCAGACGTACCTATGCAAAGCGCGGTTCCCAAAATGCAAAGGAGCATCATGATTGCTATCGCTTTTTTCATGTTCTTGCCCTTTCTTCTGATAATATTTGATCGCTATGTAGTTATTTTACCATGGTGGGCGTTACAAATGTGTTACAAAATTTAGAAGATATAAATCCCATCAAAAATTTTGATTTTCCGAAGATTTGTAACACATTTGTAACGCTTCATATGGTATTATATAAGATGTTTACGTTTTTATCGCTTTGCGGTCGAGGATCTGCCGCAAAAAGCAATCCATATCATGGAAATTTTGTTTTTGGAAACCCGGTTTCACAAATCATTCTTTGTTTTGAAGGGGGGAGATCAGAGTGCATCAAGTTTACCGAGAAGAAAAAAAGTTTTTGATCCATCTTGAGAAATTTCGAAAGCTTGCGCACCATTTGGAGCACTTTTTGATGGAAGACGAGCACAATGGCACTCTGGGATATCGTGTTCGATCACTTTATTTTGACACGATGTATGACAAAGACTATTTTGAAAAGCTGGACGGCGTGGAGATCAGACGAAAAATACGCTTGCGCATTTACAATCCGAAAGACGATTTTGCACTTTTGGAAATGAAACAAAAGCAGGGACAGTATCAGTTAAAGCGATCGCTGCGTATCACCCGTGACGATGCCGCTGCACTGATCGGCGGTAACTACTCCCCCCTCTTGTGCTATCCGGATGATTTTGCTGCCGAATGCTATGCGCTGATGCAAATGCAGGTCTACCGACCGAAAACCGTTGTGGAATATAACCGTAGAGCCTTTATTGCAAAAGAAAATAAAGTCCGCATTACTTTTGATCATCAAATCGTTTCCACCGAGAGTGACACAAATCTTTTTGCTAATGATTTGAATATGAATCCTGTGTTGGATCCCTTTGCAGTTGTGTTGGAGGTCAAGTTCAACGGCTTTTTGCCGGACTACATCAAGGACCTGCTCTCCGGCACCCAAAAGAGCGAGCTTTCCGTCAGTAAATATATGCTTGCCCGTCAAGCATCATACAAATACAACATTTGACAAGGAGATTGAAGCAATATGAAAGACAAGTTTTTAGAGCTGTTTTCCGGACAAAACAATTTGACGTGGCAGGTCATTTTGATGAATATCCTGTTTTCGGCTTTCCTGGGCACCGTCATCTATTTATCCTACTACTTAACGCACAGAGGAACGATTTACAGCAAGAAATTCAACGTTTCTCTCGTAGTGCTGACCGTCCTTACCGGAACCGTTATGACAGTCATCGGCAACAATCTGGCGCTCTCGCTTGGCATGGTCGGTGCACTCTCGATCGTGCGTTTCCGCACGGCAATCAAGGATGCACGCGATACCATGTACATCTTCTGGGCGATTATTGTTGGCATCTGCTGCGGTGTAAGTGATTTTTTGGTTTCCTCTATCGGAAGCACCGTTGTATTTCTGGTATTGTTCATTTTTCATTCAATCAAAAATGACAAGCGAATGCTCTTGATCATTCGCGCAAAGCGCGAGCTTCAGGAACCGATACAATCAGCTGTTTTTAATCTGTTTGATCGCAAAGCTGTTTTGCGTGTTCGCAACACAACGCGCGAGCGTGTGGAAATGATCTATGAGATTTCCTCCGAGATATTGGAACGCGCCGAGCGTGGAAAGCACGGTGTTTGCGACAAGATCTACGAGCTGGGCGAAATTGAATACGTGAACATCGTCATGCAAAATGACGAAATTTCAGGGTGACCGAATGAAATACCGAATTTTATGGTTCGTTGTAGCAATATCACTGTGTTTATCAATCGTTGGAGCCTACGCAATAACCCAACTGCCTGACATTGAAAAAGGTCAACGCTATCATCAGCACCTGGAAGCTGCAAAAAAACCAAGCTGCGAACATACCGACGGCAGCTTTTGCACACATCTTCCGTTGATCGAAATCAATACGGGCGGCGTTGAAATTCCCGGCAAATTTTATTTGGATGAAAACGGCGAGGAACAGTCAACTCTATCCGAAACCGGGGAAACCTACGTCATGGCAAATGTGAATATCTTTGACCATCCAACCCAGAACAACCATCTGACAGACGAGGCGGGCGATACGGGGACCGTGCGGATCAAGGTGCGCGGAAACACATCCCGTTATCATGATAAGCTCGGATATTTGCTGACATTCGTCAACGAGCTGGGGGAAAATGAATCCCATGCCGTAATGGGTATGGACGCACATCACGAGTGGACCTTGCACGGACCTTTTCTCGACCAAACGCTCATTCGCAACTATATGTGGTACAATATTTCCGGCGAGATTATGGACTACGCTCCAAACGTCCGCTTTTGCGAGGCTTTTCTCAACGGTGAATATATCGGAGTCTATGTAATGGTTGAAACCATTACGGCGGGACAAGTTGAAAATTCTCGATTGAATCTGTCGATCAAGAAAAAGGACCACACCTTTACGGGCTATTGCATCCGTATGGATCGCGGAAGCTCCGAGCTTAAAAATCTTGACGTTTTTTCCATCTACACCCTTCGGCACAAACAAAAAATCGACACCGTTTACCCCGGCACATCAAACATTACCCCTGAAATCAAGAGTCAGATCGAGCAGGATTTTTCCCACTTTGAGCGTATTCTTTATTCCTTCGATTACAAGAATGATCGCTACGGATACTCCAATTTTATTGACGTACAGTCCTTCGTGGACTATTTTGTAATCAATGAATTCACCTCAAACTACGATGCGGGCTGGCTTTCCACCTACGTTTATAAGGATGTGGACGGTTTGTTCCGCCTTTGCGTTTGGGATTTCAACTCCGCCTGTGACAATTACAAAGATGCGGGCATCAATCCGCGCATCTTCGACATGAACCTTCAGCCCTGGTATGTCATGCTGACAAAATGCCCCGACTTCACAGGAAAAATCATTGACCGCTATCAAGAGCTCCGCCAAACGTATTTAAGCGAAGCCTATCTCAATCGGTATATCGACGAAACCGTTGCCTTTCTGGGGGACGCCATTGATCGCAATTTTGAAAAATGGGGCTATACCTTTGAGCAGGAAAACGGGTTGCTTTATCCCTTGGATAGGAGTCCTCAATCTTATGAAGAAGCATTGGAGCTTATGCGTTCCTATATTCATGTCCGCGGTGAATGGATGGATGAAAACATTGAAAGTCTGATGCAATTCGCAAGTGAATCCAAAAACAAAAAGAACAATGAATCGAGGCGTTGATTTGAGATGAAGAAATATCTGATAATTGTCGCCGCATTGCTGGCACTTGTTCTGCTTGGAGACGCGCTCTATTACCGCTTGGGTGTTTATATCCCACCCTTCTCTGATGAACCCATCAACGTGGTTTCCAAAATTGAAAACGGACAGATCACCATCTCCAAAGAGGATGGCTCCTATGAGGTCATGGAGATCAAAGGCGTGAACATGGGATCGGGCGTTCCCGGATATTGGTCCACCGAATTTCACATCAACAAGGAAACCTATCTCCGTTGGTTCGCCATGATTCAGGATATGGGCGCAAACGTAATCCGTATCTATACGATTTTGTCAGAGGATTTTTACAACGCCTTTTATGAATATAACCGCGGTCGGGAGCAGCCACTGTATCTGATCCAAGGCGTTTGGGTCAATGACTATGTATTAAACTCTCACCATAACATATATGACGATGCTTTTTTTGAAAGCTTTTATTCACATTGCAAAACAGCGGTAGATGTGATACACGGACAAAAAAAGATATTTAAGAACCAACTGCATAGTGCAGGCTACGGATCGTATCTACACGATGTTTCGGATTGGGTGCTGGGATATATTTGGGGCGTTGAATGGGAGGATTTGACGGTCGCGTATTCCAATGATTATTATCTCCACCAACCCGAATATAATTTCTATCAGGGACAATACCTTTCCTCGTCGGAGGATGCCACCCCCTTCGAGGTCATGTTGACCATGGTCGGTGACCGCACACTGGAGTACGAAACCAAGCGTTACCGCGAGCAACGTGTGTTTGCCTTCTCCAACTGGGTTACCACGGACCCATTCGAATATCCAAAGGAAATCGCCTTTCGATTTTCAAAGTGTGCACGCGTTGACACGGAGAACATTGTGTGTTCAGAGAAGGTTTTATCGGGGCAATTTGCGTCCTATCACGTATATCCATATTACCCTGACTATCTGAACGCTTTTACAGATGCGCAATGGACAAAGCTCGGCATTGGCGACCGCTCCCTCTACACAACTGATGACGGACGTATCAATACCTATCTTGCCTATCTACAGCTTTTGAACAACCATCACGAAATGCCGGTTCTGATCTCGGAGTTTGGCGTTTCCACCGGACGCGGCATTGCACAGGTTGACCAGAACACCAACCGAAATCAAGGTCATATGTCCGAGCAAGAGCAGGGCGAAGCCCTGGTATCCTGTTATCAGGATATTATCAAAAGCGGCAGCATTGGCGGGTGTGCCTTTATTTGGCAGGATGAATGGTTTAAGCGCACTTGGAACACAATGTATTCGGTGGATCTGGAGCGAACGCCTTATTGGTCAGATTATCAGACTAACGAGCAGTATTTCGGGTTGCTTTCCTTTGACCCCGGCACAAATCAAAGTATTTGCTATGTAGACGGTGACATTTCCGAGTGGGATGTGAATGACATCGTTGCACAAAACGAGGATGGAAGCTCGCTTTCTATGAAATACGATGAGCGCTTCGTTTATTTGATGGTACGGAAAAACGGCTTTTCTATTGATGCCGAAAAGCTCTATATCCCCATTGATACAACACAAAAAACGGGAAGCAACTATGTATCCGGTGAGAATATTAAATTCAACCGTGCCGCAGATTTTCTGTTGATCCTGGACGGAAAGGAAAACAGTCGGTTGTTGGTTCAGGAACGCTATGAGGCATTGCGTGCCAACTATTCAGTCGACGTGTACGGCTTTAATACCTACTTTACAGAAAATATACCCGAAAAGGATTCCCCCATTTTCCGTGATATCTATCTGGCGCTTCAGCTTGCATCTGCCAACGGAACCCAAAGCAGCATCTATCATACGGGGCTGTTGACATATGGAAATGCCAATCCATCCTCCAATGATTTCAACTCTCTTGCCGATTTTATGGCAGGAGATGGCTTTGTTGAAATCAAGCTGCCTTGGCAGCTGCTTAATTTTATGGACCCCTCGCGCATGATGATCCACGACGATTATTACGAACATTACGGTGTGGAAGGCATTGCGCTTGATCGCATCTATGTAGGCATAGGAAATGGAACCGAAGCACGCATTGAGATGCAACCCAAAAAGATGAAGGGCTGGGACACTAAGGTGACCTACCATGAACGCCTCAAGGAATCCTACTACATTTTACAGTCCTTCTGGAAACAGGACTAAAAAGTTTTTTAGGAAAGGAGCTTTTATGATTGAAACACTGTTATGGATCTATATTGTGGTCTGTCTTTCGCTGATACTTTTTCAGTGCTTGTTTATTGCAATCACCGCAATACGTTCCCATCTTAATGACCGCATCACACAACGCAGAATGAAAGAGATCATTCAAGAGATGGAACATATTTCGATCAATAAGCCCGTTTCTGATGAGCATCAAATATTCCTGGGACGTTACCTGCTGACCGCCCCCTCTCTTTACTGCTACGAGACAGCGTTGAGACATATATGGAGCATGATTGAAAACGGAACATTCTCCCTGCGCGATCCAAACGAGATTACAAAGGTAATCATACACATTCGTCATCGTGCGCGCAAGGGTGAGGAGTTTTCAAAGGGACACTCCAAAATTCGAATGCTCTTGCGCCCCAAAAAGAAGCTGATCCAACCGCTTCCTCGCGATATGGCAGAACAGTATTTTAACGAATACATTCGTCAAACCGCGCCCACCATTGTTTCGCTAACCTCGTCATATCGCAAGAAGGATAACATTGTCCACACATTTTACATCTTCACACTCAAAAAATACGGGTATTTGAGACATTTTCATTCGTCGGAGCTGGTAGCAAATCTGCAGGATTTACTGGATCGAGGAGATTCGATCTGTGCAGAGGGCGTATTGCTGGCAGTCTATCAAATCGGAGATCCACAGGTCACATTGGAGGTGTTGCAGCAGGTAGACAAGGCAGAACGCTTTACGCATCCCAAAATCATCAGCGACGGCTTGCTGTCCTTTTCCGGAAACACGCAAGAGCTGCAGCTCTTGCTCCTGGATCACCTCCTCAGCTTCTCTGAACAAATGCAGGTCAATCTTCTCAACTATTTGCGCTTTTCCGGCGGTGAACACTGTGAGCGGATACTGCAGCTGCTTCAAAGTGAGGAGACCTGCGATGAAACGCGCTTCTCTTGTATTCGCTATCTTGGCAAGCATCCATACGAGCCTGCATTCGATCTGATTGCGCGCTTTGCGTCGGGAGAGTCGGGGCGGCGAATTGAATACGCCATTGTAGCACTCTCTGTTTTGCGATATTATCCTCACCCTCGCACAACCGAAATTCTTTGTGCCCAGATCAACAGCTCCAATTGGTTTGTCCGTTATAACGCAACCGAGAGCCTTGAATACCTCGGGCTCGAATATCAGGATCTGATTGATATTTTTGACGGTGGCGACCGCTTTGCCAGAGATATGCTGCAATATCAATTTGATCAAAGATACATTCTGGATAAGGAAGTGTAAAGATGAAATATGATTTTATCAAGGCCGTCTCGGAATTTCTCAAAGGAATCACGTTCGGCTACGGTACGTATCTGATCCTGTATTCCACCTTTCTGTTTGTTTCGGTCCTTGTTGGTGCACTGGTCCTGTATTACCGCAACAAGCGCACGCGCTACCAAAATATAGTCGATCACGAATATCAGATCCCCGTCACCATCGTTGTACCTGCCTATAATGAGGAGGTTACGGTTGTGGAAACCGTAAAGTCTCTGCTTTCACTCGAATACCATGCCTATGAAATTATCGTGGTTGACGACGGTTCCAAGGACAACACCTCCGCTGTACTGCGAAAAGCATTTGACATGCACCCCGTCCGCCGTCCGATCAGGCGACAGGTTCCTTGCAAGGACGTTGAAACTATATACGAATGCTTTACCGAAAAGGTCCCTCTTGTACTGATCCGTAAGGTAAACGGCGGAAAAGCCGATGCCTTGAACATGGGAATCAACGCAGCGCGCTTTCCCTATTTTATCTGTATGGATGCCGATTCCGTTTTGCAAGCAGATTCCCTGATCCGAATCACTCGCCCCATTCTGGAAAACGATGATATTGTTGCGGTTGGCGGTGTCGTGCGTCCGTGTAATGACGTTGAATTAGAGGGCGGACGCGTCAAGCACTATCAACTACCAAAAAATCTGATCGCCTGTATGCAGGTGGTGGAGTATGATCGCTCTTTTTTAGCTACTCGAATTCTGTTTGACAGCTTTAACGGATCGCTGATCATTTCGGGTGCGTTCGGTTTATTCAAAAAAGAAACCGTGATTGCAGTGGGTGGCTATGACAGCAAGACGATGGGGGAAGATATGGAGCTTGTTGTTGATCTTCACAAATATTGTGCCGCAAACAAAAAGCCATATGCGATCAAATACGCCACCGACGCAATCTGTTGGACACAGGCCCCCGAGCGACTGAAGGACCTTTGCAAGCAACGAAAGCGCTGGCATTTGGGACTTTTTCAAACGCTCATGAAGCACCGCTCTATGGCAACCGACTTTCGAAGCGGCCCCGTCAGCTTTATTTCCTATGCCTATTTCTTTATCTATGAATTCTTATCCCCGTTTATTGAATTTTTCGGATTGATCGTCACCGTTCTCTCGGTGATCTCCGGTCTGATAAATTTCAAATTCTTTCTGTTGTTTACTGCAATCTACGCGTTGTTTGGCGCGACATTGACACTAACCTCCTTTTTTGCAAGATCACAAACCTCCGAAATCAAGCTGAGCCTGCGCGATATTGGAAAGGCGGTTTTGATGTGTCTGTTAGAAATTGCTTTTATGCACAACATCATGACCTACGTCCGCGCGACCGCCTTCATCGGCTACCGTAAGAAAAAGCTGCAATGGGGACGCATCGAGCGAAAGAAAATCAATTCCAAGTAGAGTGGAGGAAATATGAAAATGAAACGGTTTCATTGGCTTTTTTCAATCTTAATCGCTCTGCTTCTCTCTGCACTTCTGATTCCCGTCTCCGCAGAGGTTGCCTTTTCAAAAGACAATCAAGGAGACAGCCAAAGCGTTTTTATTGCCGGAAACCCCGATCTGTATCCCATTGAATATTTCAATCCCAAAACGCAGCGATACGAGGGCGTTATGCCGCTCCTTTTTGAGCGCATTTCGGAAGCAAGCGGCATCAATTTTACGTATATCTATGCATCCGGCGAAAACCAGCAGCAGTACCTGGCAAAAAACGGACAGGTGGATATCGTTTCCGCCTATGTCAATGAGCAAATTTCCACGGAGTATGTTCCGGAGGAGAGCGCTTTGCTGACTTTTTCTTATCAAGGCAACCGTCAAACTGTGGTGATTGGCTTTACCTCGGTTTGCGATGATACTGTCAAGCAAACAATACTTGACTATCTGGAAGCAATGAGTGAGGAAGAGCTGACAAGTCTCACAGTCACCTACGTCATGACACACGAAAAGGAAGGCACGATGCCCCCTTGGATATGGATATCCGTGACCGTTGCGGCGCTGATATGTGTTTTATTTTTGCTGCTTCTGCTTCGGAGAAATCGGAAACAAGCTCTTTTCCAAAAAAACTATGACCCCGTAACCGGACTCTACAACAAGAGCTATTTGGATGTCATTTTGGGATCCTTGATCCACGATTTTCTTCGGAAACGCTACTATGCAATTTGTATTTCGGCAAATTACGAGGCTCTGCTCAAATACTACGGAAGAGAACAAGCCCATTCGTTGGCAGATTACATAGCACGCGTTTTACAAAGCGAAACGCATGAAGATGAATTCAGCGTGCACATGGATGACAACATGATGTTCCTTTGGTTGATACAAGCCTCCACCCCGGAGCAAGCAAGAGAACGTGTCTCCAATATCCTCGAAAAAATAAACCGTGAAAACGAAATTCTTAACGAGGATTATCGCATCACGATCTCGGCAGGATGCTACGGGCTTTCACAAGCACGTGAAAACGGAGAACGTGTCCTTAAAATTGCAAAAGCAGCCTATAACCACGCTGAAGAAAATGCACTCCTCTATTTCTTTGTCGATCCAACCTTTGTTAAAATGGTAGACCGCAAGGCACTTTTACAAAAGGAAACCGTGCAGGCGGTCAAAAAAGAACAGATCCTGTTCTATCTGCAGTACATCGTCGATATCCAAAACAATCGCATTGTGGGTGCCGAGGCACTTTCCCGTTGGGAGCATCCGCGAGAGGGACTTCTCTTCCCCGGCGTCTATATCAGATTGATGCGGCACGCCAAAAACATCCATCTGCTGGATTTTTATATGTTCGAGAAATGCTGTCAACAGCTACAACGCTGGAATACAGAAGAAACGAAGGATTTATTGCTTTCCTGTAATTTTGACCGACAGACTGCGGCACGCGATGACTTTTATGAGCAGATCATGGACATTTCCGAACGGTACGGAATCGACCGCAAGCGTGTCGTTTTGGAAATCACCGAGGAAACGTTTGTTTATAACAAAGAAAACGTTATACGAAACACCAAGCTGCTGCGAGAGGCTTCCTTCCGCGTGGCACTTGATGATTTTGGAAATGGAAGCTCATCCTTCCAAAATTTGATTGAATATCACGTTTCCTACTTGAAATTGGACCGTGTCTTTGTTGATCTCATGAAAACCGAGCAGGGTGAAATGCTTGTTCGCGGAATTATAAAGGCATCTCACGAGCTTGGTTTGCCGGTCCTGCAAGAAGGAATTGAATCATGGGAGCTGCTCGAGAAATGCAAAGCCTTGGGAATTGATATGGTACAGGGATTTGTCTTCTCCCGTGTGATCCCTTGCATAGAGGGAGACCGTGTCCGACGGCGCTTGCTGACGCGACTGGCAGAAGGCGCACCGCCCGATGGATTACAAACCTATGCAGACGTGAACCCCGATGCCGAGGAGGACAATGTATACGAGGACGACGAGGAAGGAAATCCCTTTGGAACACGTTACCGCTGGAGCTTCCTTGCACGATTGCACCGTGCCCCCGAGGACATCGCTTCCTACTATTCGGATCTGAAAAACGCCTTTTTGAAATACAAAAAGGTACGAACCCGAATCAGCTGGAGCCATGACACCATCAGCTACAAGCACTCCCCCGTGGCAAAAATTGTCATGCGCCAAAAATCAATACTTCTTTACCTTGCCCTTGACCCATCGGATTTTGAGGAAAGCAAATATTTCTTTGTGGATGCATCTGAAAAGAAGAAATATGCGCAGGTACCGCTTCGGCTGAAAATTCGCGGTAGCCGTGGCTTCAAGCACGCGCTGGAGCTTGTAGAGGAGCTTGCCAAGCGTTTGGAATGGAAAGAAAAAACCGACTTTACCGCAACGGATTACACCCTTCCGCTCAAATCGGTGGAGGAATTGATTGAAGAAAAGCTGATCAAGATCAACGGTCACGCAATCAATACCGACGCTCTTACAAATCCATTAGGCACCGTGCAAAATGATTCGGAGGGAGCTTCTTGCGAGCCATCGAATTGTTCAATTTCCGAAACGATTACAGAAACACCAACTAACGAGGAGACACATATGGAAAACAACAACACAATCACGCAAAACCTTGCTGAATTCATCTATGACACCTATTATCGCTGGAGCTTTACCGGTCGATTGCATCAAGCGCCGGAATCTGTTGCAGCATATTATAACGAGATCAAAAATGCATTCCTGCGCTACAAAAAGGTAAAATCACGCACCAGCTGGAGCTGCGATACCATCACCTATGGCAAGGAACAGCTTGCAAAGTTTGTTTTGACGCAAAAAACATTATACGTTTACCTTGCACTTTCTCCAAAGGATCTGGAGGGAACAAAATATTTCTTCACAGATGAATCAGGCATAAAAAAATATGAAAGAGTTCCGCTTCGCGTACGCGTTCGCAGTGAGCGCGGAGTGAAATATACCATTGAACTGATTGAAAAAATCGCCGAATCGAAGGGACTGCAGCTTGTTAAAAACTTTGAGGCAACCGATTATTCCCTTCCCTACGAGAGCGTAGAAACACTCCTGGAGCGTCAACTGATTAAAAAGATTGATGTGTCGAAGTCAAACGCCGACTCCGAGCTTGCGGACAATGAAGAAACGGTGGCAGACCCCGCGCTTGACGGCGGCGAGGAGACCGTGGCGGCATCTGTTATTCTGGAAGAGCCTGTGATGGAATCCGCCCCCGCTGAAGATGTGCCTGTTATGGAAGTGGCTATTGCCGCGGAATCAATTGCTGAAGAACCCGTTGTGGCAGATCCCCCTGTCAAGGAGACTATCACCGAGGATGTAGCGGTTGAAGCCCCCACCGTTGATGAAAGCACAACCAAGACTGTGACAACGATTGAACAGACTCCCGCAGAAGAAATCCAAAATGAAAATTTGATTGAAGCAGAAAGCATTCATGTTGACTTCTTGCAAAAGATTTGCCAACAGTTTGATGCGGACGAATTAAACGCTCACGTCAAGGTAATCTACAAAAAGAAAAAAGAGAAAAAGACCAGTATTTTTGACATCGTGATGAAGAAAAATCGTTCTTAACCCCCGTACAGTATCATATCCAAGGAATCAAGGGAGCGTGATTTCATCTTGACGAAAAAATTTTTGCTGATCTTTGTTTGCTTGGCTTTGCTGCAAACCATCCTCGGCTGTACTCCATCCTCTGCCCCGAACGAAAATAAAGGAACGCAATCACCGGAAAGTACTGAATGCCAATCAACAGAAGAAACTACCCAGCCCTCTTTTGAAGAAGAAACGGCTGCAAAGGCCATTTGGCAGGATCCTAACAATGTTGTTCTCCTTTGGAACAGCAGTGACAATTATGAATATAGCATCTATCGAAGCAGCAATTCAAACAATGGATTTGAATACATTGGAAGATCCATAACAGGATCATACCGAGATGCGACAGCAAAGTATCCAAATGCGTACTATTACAAAATAAAAGCGAAAAATCTGAAAACAAAACAGGTTACCGAATTTGATCCCATCTGTGCTGTTGTTGCTCCGAACGAGGTAGACTCTGTAAGCGTAATTATGTATCATAATTTCGTCAGTGAGGAGGATATCAAAAACGGAATTGAATTTGAAGAATATTCAATTTCTCCAAATGACTTTGAGCAGGACTTGATTTGGCTTAAAGAGAACGGATACGTTACCATCACCTCTGCCGAGCTTCTGTATTTTTTGGAGAACAAAGAACCGATCCCCCATAAAGCTGTGATTTTGTCTATTGATGACGGCTCATGGGGAGTGTATACCAACGCCTGGCCACTATTGAAGAAATACGGAATGAAGGCAGATTTCAACGTGATCGGTGAGCAAATTGACGCCACTTGGGAAAGACTGCATTCAGGCGGAACACGAGATGGTGAGCCTGCACCTTTTTGCACGTGGGAGGAGTTGATCGAAATGCAAACAAGCGGTGAGATCAACATTTGCTCTCACACATACGGCATGCACGTATACAATAAGGAAAAGCGCGTGGGTATGAGTATGATGGAAAACGAGTCCCCTGAAGAATTTGCAAAAGCGGTAAAAAAAGACTATAATTTAGCTTTGCGTTGTATCGAAGGGTGGCTCGGAAGCATGACGGAAACAGTTGCTTACCCCTACTCCAAAAGAAGTGCCGTTGGAGATCAAATCGTTTTGGAAAGCACAGGATACAAAATTCTGATGGCAGGTGACGGTGCGAGAGGTACCGCAGGAAATCATTTTGTCAGAGGCTGTGATTTTTCCAATCAGTTGACACTCATGAGCAGGCCATGCAGAATGAACGGCACGCCTATCAGCGTTTACCTTGAGCGAATTCAAGAAAAAGATGCAGGCAACGGTATAAACGGTTCTGCACAATAAGCATCATAAAGATGTGTGGAACCTATCAGACAAAGCTGATTCACTACTCAGCGGAGTCTTAAAACAAACGTGAGTGATCCACTCATTATATCATATTGGACGGGAATAATCCCCTCCTTGTTTCAACCACACGCCAAAGGAGAATAAAACATGAAAGAGCGCTCTTTACAATTTAGAGTTCTTATGACTGTGATGTCTGCAATACTGACTGTCACGATTTTTATTGGCGGAACCAGCATTTATGAGGTAGACAACTATATTCAAAGCCAAACAAAAAGTCTTGTTGAAATCACATGCAAAAACGAAGCAACAAAAATTAACAACATTTTCAGGGATATGGAAAAATCGGTTAGTATTATGGAAACCTACGTGCTCTCTTTTTTTGAGAGTGCGGCAGATGTCCAAAATCGGGATAAGCAAAATGAAGCAATTCAATTTGCAGATAAAATGTTTGTTAACGTTGCAAAGAACTCCGAGAATACAATTGCCTATTATTTACGCTTAGATTCCACCATATCGAGCAATACAGCCGGTGTGTTTTTCAGCAAAATAGACGGCGGTGACGAATATATCCGTTTTGAACCCACAGATATATCTCTTTACGACAAGGATGACACCGAGCATGTTGGATGGTATTGGCAGCCATATGAGGCGGGTAAACCAATTTGGCTGGCACCCTACCACAATCAAAACAACAACGTCCTGATGATCTCCTACGTGGTTCCCCTATATTACGAAAATACGTTTATCGGTGTCGTGGGAATGGATTTTGATTATTCGGTTTTAACCGATACCATTCATAAAATCAAAATTTTTGAAAACGGCTTTGCACACCTTGAGCTTGACAACGTTGTAATACATGACGGCAGCAAAAATGCCGTCGGTGCAAATATTATAAGCAACACGGAAGATTATTTAAGGATATCGGAGGAGTTGGTAAACGGAATGAAGCTTGTGCTCTCCGCCAGCTATGACGATATCAGACATATTCGATATGAGATCGTTTACAAACTTCTGTTTATCGTGCTTTTGTTTGCACTTGTGTTTTCTTTTCTTGTGATTTTTATGGTCAAAAAGATCGCCAAGCCCCTGAAGGAGCTGACCGATGCCGCGACCAAGCTTTCAAACGGAGATTATAACATTGAAATTGCGCGCAGCAATATCCTTGAGATCAATTTGCTCAGCTCCGCATTTGAAAAAATGATTATGAATTTGCGCGAGCACAAAAATCTCCAGCACCGCCTGGCACACCGCGACTCGTTGACAGGATTGAGAAATACCACCTCCTACAAAGGATGGGTAGTTGATTTTGATAAAAAGATCAAGGAAGGCGAAGTTGCATTCGGTGTTACCGTTCTTGATATCAACTACCTCAAGGAGGTCAACGATACGTACGGTCACAGCGTTGGAAATGAGCTTATTGTAACTGCTTCCCGCATTATTTCCGACACATTCAAGAGAAGCCCTGTTTTCAGAATAGGCGGAGATGAGTTTCTGGTCATTCTCCAAAACAGAGATCTGGCAGATCGGGAAAAGTTGTTTGCAAACCTTGATGCGGAATGTGCGATGACCTATATCGATAAGGACAACGTAAAATTTCCCGTAAGCATTGCGAAAGGCTTTTCCGCATTTGATCCCGAAAAAGATACGCAATTCTCAGATGTATTTGAGCGCGCTGATAGCGACATGTACAAAAACAAAAGGATCATGAAGATTTCAAACAACTAAAAAATACGAGAACCGTATTTTGATATGCACCTCAAAATCAACTGCTTGAGGTGCATATCTTTTTTAGCTCCCGTATTTTCTGAAAAAGGGGCGAAGAACATTCTCCGCCCCCTTGTTGTATGTAGTTATCTTCCCAGCTTTGCTTTGAGCGAGGCTACCTCATCTGCCGTGAGACCTGCATCTTCGATAAGAAAGGCTTCGGCTTCTGCGGCAAGATTTGCCTTGTAAACGTCATCCACCTTGAAGGTTGTTCCCAGCACCTTGATGAGGTTGTTATTGACAACGGCAGTGTATTTTTCACTACCCTCCTCAACGCCGTAATAGTTGTAGTAGGTGATCATATAATCGTCTATCACCTCGTCCAAGGTTGCCCCCATAAGACATTCAAGCAGAGCGCTTACAATGCCTGCACGGTCCTTTCCTTCGTTGCAATGGATCAAATACGGCCCATCGTTTTGAATGATAAAGCGCATACCTTCTGCCAAGCCGTTCAAGGTTGCTTCGGATAGAAAGTCCATTCCCAAATTTACGTAGGCTACCTGACAGGTGCTGTAATAGGAGTTCTCTGTGCCCCCATGGGTATTGGAGGGATCAGCTAAATTTACAACGGTGATAATGCCTGCTTTCTCAACCGCCTTGTCTGCATAGGTGTTGCGTCCAAGCGCGGGGTTGATGGGAGAAGATGAGCGATACAACAAGCCCTCACCCATGCCGGTGGTTTCGATCACACGGAAGTTTGCAAAGGCTTCGTCACTGAGGTGGGAATAATCGGCACGCTCATTGGTGCGAACCAACTGACGGATGAGCCACTCGTCACGGTAGCCGCCTTCTTCCTTCATGGTAATCGTAATTTCAACGGGAGATTCCATCAGATAATCCCAACGATATCCCGGCTCTTGGTCTATCGCAGTCTTTTTGGCAATACCGGCGGTGGTAGCAAAATCTCCCATATTGATAGCGAGAACGACACCGTCTGTCGCACCGGTTGCACGCAAAACAACTTCACCGTTATCTACATCACTGTAACTTGTGCCAAGCGGAACATTCCACGTTTTTTCTCCAATCGCAATCTCTACAATATCGCCGTGCTCAAAGCCTTCGTCATAAAGGTCTGCACCGTACATGTACAAGATCAAATTGCCGTGCTTGGCAATCTCATAGATTGTGGTCGTTATTTGAATGGGTTCAGTAGCTGTGGAATTATCGGTGGTACTATCGGTGTAATCGGTATGATCGGAGTTGCCGCCGTTGTCTACCGTGCCGTCGGGTTTATTGCAACCAGCGAACGCTGTCAGTAGCATAACCAAGACAAGCACCAATACGGATAAACGGAAAAATGTCTTTTTCATTTGGGATACTCTTTCTGAATACGCTTTTCGTATTCTGTTTTATTATAACACAGTTATTGTAACATAGCGGACGTTACAAATGTGTTACAAATTGCCCCCAAAACAATTCAAAAAGGTGCAGATTTTTTCTGCACCTTTTCGGGGGTAAATTGATTATTTGTTGTCCTCTGCCTGCTCTGTTGCAATTACGGGAGCAGTCTTCTTTTTTCTCGCGGTAACATTCACAACGATAGACGCAACCGAGGCGATAAGTGCTACAAACGCAACGATCAACGCCAGCGAACCTTCGCCGAAAATGGAACCGGTACCGCTATTTTCGATTTGAACGCTGTTACGGTCATTATAGGTAGAATTACCCATATCACAGTTGATAAAGGTTGGACCCTTGCCGGCAGCATTTAATTTAAAGGTGTAATTACCATTCCTGAGCGTACCGGTATTGTTGTTAAAGACACAATCGGTAAAGATTGTTTTATCGGAAGTGCCACAATAAAGGACGTTCGCTTGATTGTCGATAAAACGGGATTGGGTAACCGTGATACTATTATTACCGAGATCAAGGATATGACCTACGTTGTTTTGGGTAAAAGTACAGTTGTCAATAGAAAGCTGAAGAGTGGCGCCGAAAGAATAATCCGCTTCGATCACACTGTTTGACGTACCATCGTATAGGTCTATGAGAGTACCGTTTTCGATAAAGTCGGTTTCCTTAATTAACATATCTCCGCCTTTAACAGCAATGACGGAATCTGCTCCCACCGTTCCGTCAGCCTCTTTCTCCTTACCGTTGCCGACAACCTTACACTTGTTCATCGTAACATAGCTATCATAGGCATACAAAGCCGCACCGCTACCACTGTTATACGTAAATTGGTTGCCCTCGAAAAGCACGTTATCGAATCTTGCCGTGCTATCCTCAATATAAATTCCTCCACCAAATACATAGATGCCTAAAGGGTCGAAACGGTAAGAGTTGTTCTTATTGTTAATAAAGCCGCCGCCGTTCATGGTGAACTTTGCGCCGTCATAAACAGCAATGCCGGCACCGTAATCCCCGTCTGCAACGTTGTTCACGATTTTTACGTTATTGAGCGTTACCTTTGCATCGTCCTGAATGTAAATACCGCCTGCGCCGCCGTCGTTGTTACCGCCGGTGATGGTGCCAAACGTAGCGTTGGTAACGTCAGCTCTTGCGATTACATCGCCGTACTTACCGCCGTTGATAATCACGTCTGCTTTTTCGTCAAGGTAGATGACCTCGCCGTCAAATCGGTTTCTGTCCCCAAGACCGCGGTTTATTGTGTGGCCGTTCATGTTGAGCATCACTCTTGCTTTTTCGGGGATATAGATGGTGTCTTCCCGGAAGCCTACGCCGTCATCGTCGCCGAACACACCCGCCTCGGTTGCCTTCCAGTCGGCAAGAAGATCAACCACGATACGGTCATATTGATTATTGTCCAAATATTTACTGTCCTTGGCTTTCTCCATAGCGAAGTTCCAGCCTGCTTCAAAAGAAGTGTAGTCCTCGATCTTAACAGACGTGCCGTCCTTTGCCAGACCGCTGACAGTAAGTACTGCGCCATCTGCGGCAAATGTAGTCACACAAAGTGTGCTTGCGATCAGACAAATCGTCATAAGAATTGCTAAAATTCTCTTCATAGGTAAATTTCCTTTCTGTTTTCGGTACTGATAATACCATTTTGGGTGATCGTAGCATCAGTATATCATATAGGGCGTTACAAATGTGTTACAATTCCGGAAAATGAAGAAAAAAATTGTTTCATACCTTTATTTCATCATCCTCTGATACCTGCTACAAGGTTGCCTTTCTCCCTTCTTCCCTTTCAAAGAAAGCTTGTAAAAAAACTCTACTGAACAGCTATCGGCGTGTTGTTGTGCCAATCCCCCATTATCTCTACTGATTTTTGATAGTATCCGCGTTTGTAGAATAGACACTTTGAAGGATCAACGCCCATTTTGTCAGACGTCAACGTCAGTGCAATCGCGCGGCATCCTGCAACGCAATATTTGAAATACGGGCATTCCCTGCATTCAGCGTTTACCTCGGCAAGGTCTCCAACCGTGGTGCAAACCTCCGCAAGATATTTTCCCATCTGCAGGATCGGGCGGAGTCCGTATTCCTTGACGTTTCCGAGGATATCGTTCCTTGCTTCATAGTAGCCTGACATCTGCATACAGGGGAACACGTTTCCGTTTGCCGACACGGCAATCATGGTGCGGTTTCCGCAGCATACGGGTTTTGTAGGCTTAAACTCGCCCTCTCGGCAGGTAACCGCGCGCAGAGAATAGCTCTTGCTACGGGGATGAAGAACGATAAACTGCCAAATATCCACAGTCATATTGTGCTCTTCTCTCGAGTACGTGCGGCAAAAATCAAGCATCTTGTCAAAATACTCGTCCAGATCCAGCGTGGCGCCCTTTGCGTTTTCATTCCAACGGGGCACCTCTGTGGTGCGGATAATGCGCATTCTGACTACGCCCATTTCGTCAAGCAAGCGTGCCGTGGCAATCATAGAGTCAACATTTCTTCTGTGCACGTTGGTCTGTGCCATGACGCGGAAGCCGTTTTGAATGCAAAGTGCAATCGCGCGAAGCGCATCCTCCTCTGCCCCCTTGCGGTTTCTGAGCCAATCGTGATGACCGAGACCGTCAAAGGAAATCTTGACAAGGGGATCGCATCCGATCTCCTTCATTCTATCCAACAGCTCTTGCGTGATATAAAAACCGTTGGTGTTCAGCTCCTCAACGTACATTCCACGGCGGTAGATGCCCTCGATGATAGGCAAAAAGCTCTTGTGGCACATCGGCTCACCGCCCGTAATGGTAAAGGCGTTGATTCCGCACGCCTGTGCCTCATCGAGCAGCTTTTCCGCCTCCTCGAGTGAAAATTCCGCCATAAGCGGCGAATTGTCTGCCGCGTTAAAGCAATGCAGACAGTTGTAGTTGCACTTTCCGGTAATCATCCAGTTCATTGCAGGGAAATAGCGGTTGTCGCACTCCATTTTCTGCCACGGGGAAAGGGATTTTTCTCCCTTTTTGCATTCCTCAACAAAGCCTCTTTCGAGAAGGCTTTTGAGAAGCTCGCTTTCCTCAATCTCAGAGTTTCCGTCACAGCGCGAGAGCAATTCAAACTCTTCCTTTGTTAATTTCTGTGCAGCGACTACGCCCTTTACGTAATATGCATAAGGCACGCGCCACCAGGAGCGCAGCCCGATCTTTTCATTCAGTATGTAGGTCATATCAATTTACCAACTTATTTCAATTTTACTTTTTTTGCGGTGTACCGCAAAACATTGAAAACGCGAAGCGAACCGTCTTGGCGGAACGCTTCGCGCTGTTTTGTGTTGCTTTTTGTGTTTTATAAACCTTTATTAACGTTTAATATCACAAATTATTATTGATAGCACCGTTTGTTATGGTCTTTCCACACTTAGGGCATATGAATTTTCCTACTTGTCCTCTATAATAAATTTTGGAATTGCAATAGGGGCATCTATAATCAACAGGTTTATTTTCATATCCGCTGTCGCTCGGGCAACTTATGCCCAAGAAACCACCACCTGAAACTGCATCAAGCTCGTCATCAGCTACAACGCCGTTTTCATTCAACTGTGCGAAATAGGTCTTTGCTTCTTCTTCAGTCATTTCCACGTTGTTTTCCTTGGCAAGCGCAAGAAGCTCCTCTGCGCTCTTTGTTGCCTTTGCCTTTGCGATCAATTCAGGGGACAAGTTTTTCATGGCTTTGTTCTCCTTTGGTACTAATTTTTAGGTTGTTTGTGATCTACGTTTTCTTTGTCAGAAACCCAATCAAATGACCTCTACGGTGTCGCTGCTAACGTGGTTCGTTATGGGCATGTCGCACTTCGGGCAAAACACGTACAGCGAGTTGCCGGTCATGCCGCTGGCAGTGAGATTATAGCCAATAATGCCTTCATTGCTATGACACTTGGGGCACATCTTTCCGCCGAGCACCTTAACCGTTTGTCCAGCAATAAATATCGGCTTTGCTTCATCCGCTTCTTCGTTATTCGGGCAACCATCGCCGCCGGCAACTGCATCCAGCTCGTCATCGGATACGGCACCGTTTGCATTCAGCTGTGCGAAATAGGTTTTTGCTTCCGTCTCGGTAAGCTCTACGTCGTTTTCCTTGGCAATCTTCAAAAGCTCCTCTGCGCTCTTTGCTGCCTTTGCCTTTGCGATCAATTCAGGGGTTAAGTTTTTCATGGTTTTGTTCTCCTTAAATTGTATAAATTAAATTTTATAAATTTTCGATTGGTTGTTACAGCGAATGCTCTTTTTTCAGCGCATTCCTTGTCAGATTTTTGTAAAATTCAGCTGTGCGAAATAGTTTTTTGCCCTCTGCATCAAAGAAATTCAATTTTGTTTTTGTCATTTCGATCGGAAGGGAGAGATTCGAAAGGGAGAGGCGTTGTAGTGTTTTTAAATGTTGGTTTGACGGATATGTCAGGTGCTTCAGGCGTATCACCGCAATAAGGGCAGCTGCCATCATTGCGTCCGTTTCTCAAGCGAAGGAAATCCTCGAGAAAATCACAGATGGCACCGCCGCCGGCAATCGCTTCCAGCTCATCATCGGATACGGCTCCGTTTGTGTGCAACTGCTCAAAACAAGTCTTTGCTTCTGTCTCGGTAAGCTCTACGTTGTTTGCCTTGGCAAGCTCCAAAAGTTCCTCTGCACTCTTGGCTGCCTTTGCCTTTGCAATCAGTTCGGGGGATACATTTTTCATGTTTTTGCTCCTTTTCTGCATTGATTTTTTACAGTTTATTGTAAATTGCAATTTTGGGACTTTGGATCTGTCGGTCAAAGCCCCGTATTTTTTGAAGATTCATCCGAGTTTTTGACCTATATTCCCATTGATATCCTCTAAAGAGTTTTCACCGGTAGAATCCTCGTCTGCATTCGATTTTTCATCGTTATGACAGATTGATCCGCCTGCTACAACCTGAAGCTCATCATCGGATACAGCAGCAGTTGAATGGAACTGTTCAAAATAGGTCTTTGCCTCTTCTGCGGTAAGCTCTACCTCATTTGCCTCGGCAATCGCAAGGAGCTCCGCGACACTCTTTGCTGCCCTCGCTTGGGCGATCATTTCAGGTGTAATGTTTGTCATGTTTCGGTCCTCCTTTGTATAAAATTTGCGGTCTGTTTGTAATTTTTGATCTTTTAATGATCCAGTCTTTGCCGCTCAACAAGCTCGGCAAATCTACCGTTTTGCGCAATCAACTCGTCATAAGTGCCATCCTCAACGATCTTTCCGTTTTCAAGATAAATGATTCGGTCACACTCGCGGATGGTTGACAAACGGTGAGCGATCACGACTCTCGTGCATTTGAGCGTTTCCAACGAATCCGAAACGATCTTTTGCGTGATATTGTCAAGTGCACTCGTTGCCTCATCGAGCATAATGATTTTGGGCTTCGGAGCAATTGCGCGTGCAATCATAATTCTTTGTCGCTGTCCGCCCGAAATTCCGCCCGATCCCTCGGAGATCATTGTGTGCATCCCCATAGGCATTCCTCGTATATCCTCTGCAATGCCTGCCAGCTCGGCAGCCTCCCATGCCTCATCCACCGAGAGATGGGGGGCGGAAATAACGATATTGGAGAAAATATCGCCATGGAAAAGCTTGCCGTTTTGCATAACCACGCCGATCTTGCGGCGAAGGGATTTGAGATCAATTCCTGCAAGATCCTTGCCGTCGTAATAAATCGCGCCCTTCTGGGGCTTTTCAAATCCAAGCAAAAGTCTCATCAACGTGGATTTTCCGCAACCGGTTGAGCCAACGATGGCAACGTACTGTCCCGGTCGGATCTTCAACGAAAGATTATCAATCACATTGGGCATTCCGTCGTGATATCGGAATGACACGTTGCTGATCTCAATGCCGCCCGAAAGCCGTTCAATCACGGGCTTTCCCTCGGCGATTTCGGGAATCGTGTCCATAATAGGCTTTGCCATTTCGATGGTGGGCTTGAATTGAGCAACGGTGGTGGCAATTCCCGCAATAGACATAAACGCGCCGCTAACCATTCCATACGCGGTATTGAATGCATAGTAGTCAGCCACGCCAACCTGACTGCGCACAGCCAGGTAGTACATCAGCAGCATGCCTCCAAGAGAGATGATTGCTCCGAAGGCATTGTTTGCTCGCAGGAAGATCGGGGGATTATAAGCCACTCTGAGCTGTTCTGCGTAAATCTTTGACCATCGGGCAAACATTCGTTTTTCCGCTCCCGAAAGCTTGATTTTCTGCATTCCGGTTATCATCGCATAGCTCATACCGTTTTCTTCAGCGGATAGCTCCATTCGCTTTTTGGTGTACCGTATCTGATAGAATGTGGTCACGAGCGAAAGCAAAATCGTTGCAAATATCACACCGAGAGACGGGAGAACAAGAGCAGGGGCATATTCAAATATCTGCGTGATATACATGAGCGAGAAAATCGAGGTGAGTCCCGTATTAAGCGTACAGGATACCAGCATTGAGCAAAGAGACTGTATGTACTGCGCGCGGCTTGAAAGGTCTCCGGCGCTGTACTTCTTAAAGAAGTCGGCAGGGAGCGATAATACGCGCATCATGGTCGCTGCTTGCACCGATATCGTAATCTTTGTGTTGATGCGCGCCATAAATAGCGAGGTAATGCCTCTGATCAGCAAGGAGCTTATGCTGACACTTATCATAAACACCGTGATTCCTAACAAAAGCTGATAGTCCTTGCTATCAACAACCGTGCCCATGAGCAGATTGTTCAGCTTTGGTCCAAGCAGACCAATGGCGGTTGCCGCCACGGTTAACAGCATAATAAAAATGAAATCCGATATTGATAACGCTTCAATGACGTAGACCATCAGGGAGCGCAGCGTCAGCTTTCCAAGTGGAAAGGGCTTGTAAAAGCAAATAGCCTCCTCCTCAAAAAGGGATTCATTTTTCTGATTGAGCCTTATCAATTTGCCTGATTCCGCATCAAAATATACGTAACCAGAAATTCCCTTCGGGATAAAAGCAACTGTGCTGCCATCATCCTTGCGGGTACCAAGCACCGCGCCGATTGAATCCTTGTACCATCCCTTTTCGAGCTCGACATTGCGCCGCATAACACCGTTGGGACGAAGCAGATATTCAAGACGGTCATTCAGCGTCTTTACCGAGCTCGGAATCTGCTGCGGCTTCACCTTGTAATATTTGAGAATTTCCAAAATGGCGCCTATCTCAAGCTCGTTATGTTCGTTATTCGGGGTGTTTCTCCTTGTTCCGAGGACAGCATCCGAGATGTCAACGAACGCCTCGGAAAATATGTCCTCGTCATTTTTTCTTCTTTGCTTGATTTGTTCATCAAACCAACCCATACGCCGACCTCCTCTCTGCACAAGTATGACAGAAGATATACGAATGTCGGCGCGTGCCGTACAATTCTAAAATCATATCCGTTCTCCCTCTTATTCGCTTGTAACCAACTTTGTATAGAAGCCGTCAAGTGCATAAAGCTCGTCATGGGTACCTCTTTCAACCACAACGCCTCTGTCCAGAACGATAATCTCGTCGCAATCGCGAATGGTAGAAAGACGGTGTGCCACCACAATGCAGGTAATTCCCCTGTCCTTTATGGATCTGATAACCTCATATTCGGTCTTTGCATCAAGCGCAGAGGTTGCCTCATCAAGTATCACGATCGTTGGATCCTGCGCAAGCACTCTTGCTATTTCAAGCCTTTGACGCTGACCACCCGAAAAATCCTTGCCGCCCTCGGTAAGCTTGTAGCTGTATCCGCCCTCGCGCTGCATGATGTCGTCATGTATCTGCGCGTCTCTTGCTGCCAGGATCATCTCAAAATCCTCAATGGAGGAGTCCCACATTTTTATGTTGTCGCCAATCGAGCCCTCAAAAAGAATGATATCCTGATCTACCACCGCAAGCGATCCCGTGAAAACACTGCGGTCAATGCAGGAAATAGGCTTTCCATCAAAGAGAATCTCTCCGCTCCATGGCTGATAAAGTCCCGATATCAGCTTGGAAACGGTCGACTTTCCGCATCCCGACATTCCAACGAGCGCAATTCTTTTGCCGGGTGTGAGCGTAAGATTGAAATTCTTTATCAACGGTTCACCAAGACGTGAATAGCCGAAGGTAACGTTTTTTAGTTCAACGTTTCCGGAAAGCTTGGAATAAGTATCGCCTTCCGCATCATCCGATGCCTGCTCACAAAGCCGATCGGCGGGATATTTCATAACGTCCTCTGTTCTTTCCATGGCAGTTCTCATTTCCTGAATCGTCTGACTCGCGGAAATAAACTTTTGCGCAGGTGACATGAAGGAACCAAGGAAGCCTTGGAACGCCATAACCATACCAACCGTGAATATACCTCTCATCACAAAATATACTCCAATGATGAGAATTGCAGTGTTGGTCAGGGTTGAAACAAGAGCGGGAACCATTCCCAGATATTGGTTCAGCTTCGCGTACTTAACCTGCTGCGTGTTGACGCTTGCCTGATATCCTGACCATTTTTCAAAAAATCCGTTCTCCGCTCCGCTTGCCTTGATCGTTTCAATCATTTCAATTCCGGCAACCGTTGCGCCGATGAGCTTGCCCCTATCGCGCATGGAAACGCGAGTGATATTCACACGCTTTTTAGAAATGATACGCGACATCAACATATTGATCACGATCGAGAAAAGTCCCACCGCCGTCAAAGAAAGACTGTAACGAAGCATGACCACAAGGTAGAATACCATCATGCCCGCTTCGATCACAAGGGGCGACAGGGTGTTCGCCAACGTTTTTGCGATTGAGGCGTTTGAGCCCTTTCTTTGCTGAATATCCCCCGCCATTCTCTGCGAGAAAAACTCCATGGGAAGCCTCAACACCTTCCACATGAAGGCGGTGCTTCCAAGTGCGTCGATTTTCGCCCCGATACGCGCCGTGTATATGGCCTCAATAAACGCCATGATAATTTGAATGATCGAAAGCGCCGCCAAGGAGCAGATGAACGGCATCAGCCATTCCGGATTCTGCCCTGCCAGAAGTTTATCTATAAAAATACGGGAAAACGCCGGTTGGATGATACCGATAAGCGACATGATAACGGTTGTCATCACGGTGAATACCACAGCCACCCCTGCGCCGCGCATCTTCTCCCTGGAAAAGGAGATCATGCTCTTCGGCTTGCCTTCGGGTTCAAAGCTCTCCGAAGGCTCAAACATCAGGCAAATTCCGGTAAACGATTTGTCGAAGTTCTCAACCGATATGCTGTAAGTGCCTCTTGCGGGATCATTCAGAACCGCCTTATTCCCCTTGAATCCGTTCAGAACCACAAAATGATTGAAGTTCCAATGAACGATGCAGGGGAATTTTCCGTTTTTGCGAAGCTGATCAGTTTCGTATCTGTAGCCCTGCGCCACAAGTCCGTAGCTTCTTGCTGCTCTCAAAATATTTTTTGCATTAGAACCGTCGCGCGAAACGCCGCAATCGGACCGAACCTGCTCAAGCGGGATCCATTTTTCATAGTATGCAAGAATCATCGTAAGCGCCGCCGCGCCGCATTCCAATGCCTCCAGCTGCATAATGACAGGAACCTTTGCCACGCCGTTTGTTACGGGTGCCTTGACTCTTTTGTCAGCTTTTCCCATGGTCCCTCCTCAATTCAGAATGAAGGAGATCGGCGAAATGCTTTCAACAACCACATCCGCCTTGTGTATGCCATCGGAGTGCTCTCCGTCGATGCTCACCGCATATACCCATTCCCCAATGGCAAGTCCGCTTGCGTAAATTGCGTAATCTGTAAAGGATTCATCCACCTTGATAGGGGCTTGGGAAATACCCGTAATCGAATATTCCTTTCCCTCGGATCGAACGGTCATCCCAATTTCAATCTTTTCCACATCGGATTCACCTATATATATCACTGCGTTTCCGCTATCCGCTACAATTGCAGTAGTCATCGTGGTGTCAATTTTTCCAATAAAGCCCCAGACAACTGTTCCGACAAGCAAAATTACGATTGCTGAAATGACCATCCACAATCCGGGATTTGTAACCTTCACATAATCGTGAAGCTGCTCCGGGGATGAGATTTTGTCCATGCTGTTTCTTTTGAATAATTGCTTGTTCATATCCTTCTCCAAACGTTATGATTACTTTTTATCATGCATCGCTGTCATATTTTTCAGGGTATGCATCGTTCCATCCGAATTGCATCTTGACATATCATTTCATATTTTTATGGTGTTCTTTTTTATTTTAACACGGGGCGCGTTACAAATGTGTTACAAATCCAAAGAAAAAATCAAGGGTGCGCATTTTTTTGCGCACCCTTGGGGGATATTCTTTTAGTTCATCACAGAAACGCTTGTGTTACGTTCCTGCATTCATCACTCATCATCCTTTGAGGATACCGGGGATACCTTCTTTAGTCTGACATAGAGGTAGAGCGCAACGCCAACCGCTGCCATTGCAATAGTTGCCAAAACAACCACAACAACCGATCCCTGTCCGAAAAGCGAACCGGGGAACTCAGAGGAATCATTTTCGGATGTTCCGAGTTCGTTCGTTTCGGGAGGGGTATCCTCATGCCCGATCTTGGGAATTGCCTCGTACACGCTCTCCTTGCAACGATCGCAGGTTTGAACACGCACACCGTAATCCTCGGTGCTCGCTTCCTTCACGATGCTCCATTCGCCATAGTGGTGAGCGCAGACGTAATCAATATCGCTGTAAAAGCTATCGTAGCTTCTCACCCAAGAATAAGTGATGTCATGATAGTGTGTTTGCATGATATTGCCGATATTGTAGAGCATGGTTCCAAGAAGGTTTTGATCCGTGATATTATAATCCTCTGCCACAAAATCGAGTGCAAAATCTATTAACACGTACAGGGACGACAAAAGAGTTTCATATTCTTCGTCGGTCAAAACCGCCTTCAACTCCGCTTCGAGGGTTGTAGTGGGTTTATCCTTGCCCTCCTCGGGCTTTATGCATGCGTTGACTACCGCCCATATATTGTGGAACTCCTCGTTCTTGGTATCAATGCTAAACTCACGCCAATCGTCGATAACACTCCACCAAATGTGAGTCATATTCAAGCTGCTCATAATTTTATCGGTATCAAGTTTATCGATCACGCCGAAGAGTTCATCCTTCCTATCCTCGGGCATACCAAAATAGAACAGCATCAGATTGCCAATCGCATCCTCAAGCGTATGAACCTTGTATTTACCGCTATTGAAATCGTCGGGCTCATCCACGTAAGCCTTGATCTTCATTTTGTTTCCGTCGGTTTCATCAAAATACACATACCACTTATAGTTAGAGTAGAAGTTGCGGTAACCGTACCAATCATCGGAATTGCTGTTGAAAATTCCACTCACATGATCCGGATCCGCTTTGTCTCTCATATCGGTCATGGAGTATTCCTGGAGCTTCTCAATGAAAACAGGAATCCAATCCTCAGCGGTTTTATAATCCGGGAACCACTCGGGATCAATCATATCAAAGACGCCACCTGGGAGCTTGCTTCCAATGTATTCAATGGTTGCTTCTGCGAATTCGTCTTCATGTGCAATATTCTTATTGATTGCCGAAAGCTGAGCGAGCATAAGCGCCTTCTGAACATCGTATCCATCGGTTCCAACCTCATGACCGGGAACGATATGATCCATACCGTAACGAACAAAGCCCATCTGCTCGGGTCCAACGGTGGGCACAATGTCAACACCGTTAATCACGTTGTGAATATTGGCATACGTGAGACCGTCCTTCATCTCCGCAACGACACCGCCCTTAGGTGCTTCAAAGCAATACGCGTAAACCTTATCCTCACCGTAGTCGTCGGTCAATTTCTTGGCTACCAGGTTGGAGGTTGCTCCGGCACGCGAATAACCGGTGATGAAGAAGGTTGCAGAATCGGCATTGATTCCCTTATCCGCGATATACTGATCAATTCCCTGTCTTACCTGCTTTGCCGCGTCGCCAAAACCCTTCGCCTCACCAAATCCGTCGCCAAGCGTTACGTTGCTTGCCCATTCGGCGTGATAAGACAAGCCGCGCAGTGCAGTTGCAATAACGGTAGTTTCAACACCGTTTACAACAACGTTCTTTTTGGCGATCACGTAACCGATGGTGCTGAGATTTTCTGCATCCTCACCAAAGTATTCCGGCTCGGGATAATGCACGAAGATGTCGCTATATCCCATAGAAACGAACATATCAACAATGTATTTCGTTGACTTTGTCTCTGAATATTCGCCCTCGTAAGACACGGGCATTGCTGCGAGAGCCATTCCTGCCGCAAAGGATGCGAGATGCTCGTTATAATATTTCGGTGCTTCTGCAAAAAAGCCGTCCGAATAGTAGAAATAGGAGGACACCTCTTCGTATTGCGCAGACGTATAGCAAAATGCACTCTTGATAAGCTCATACTCGGTGTTCCCCACCTTGTAGCTCGAAGGCGCACCCTCGCTGCCCTTTACAAAATACAGCTTGCCGTTTCCACCCTCTATCTTATACCCAACCTTATCACTGAAGAAATATTGGTGATTGCTCGTTTCGATAGGGTCATCATCCTTTGTAGCATCCCAATAAGCGAAAATACCGATTCTCGAACCAGCCGTCAAATTGTTTTCGTAAATATTCTCCTCATGTCTGATATGGAGGTTGTCAGGAGAGTTCCCGAGCATAATCACCTTATCGGACAACGAAATTTCATCATCGGAATCAACGTAAACCGCACCGCCGCCGTTTCCGCTCGCAATGTTACCCATCATTTCAACATTGCTGATTCTCACGCCGCTATTTCCGCTGACATTGCTGTTAACGTAAACGGCACCGCCTTCTTCCGTTGCACGGTTGCCGATAAAGCAACCTTGAATCCTTACCTCATCCGCTTTCGAGTCGACATAAATCGCTCCGCCCTCTCGGTTTGCAACGTTATGCAGCATACGTGTGTCTTTATCTATCACAAGATTTCCGTTGTAAATGTAAACGGCACCGCCGTTTCTTCCGGCTTCGTTGTAAGAGATATCACTGTTTTTAATTTCTACGCGACCGTTATTGATCTGGATCGCGCCGCCGTCGCCATGGTCAACGTCCACAAAATTATAGCGAATCTTTGAATTTTTGATTTCAACAAAGCTATCCTCACCTTCAACCCAGATAGCCGCTCCGCCGCCATCGTCGGATCTGTTGTAAGAGATCGTGCTGTTGGTTAAACGCAGGACAGAGTCATCGTCCTGCAAACGGATCGCACCGCCCGTATCATTGTCGGAGGTAGCGTTTCCCGCAACCGTAACGCCGTCAAGTCTAACCTCAGCATTCTCCTGGATATGTATCGCAGCACCGCCGTCATCATTATAGCCACCGGTCAGCAAGGAGCCGTTGATCTTAACGGTTCCCATGCCGCTTCCACGATAATTCCATTTCCCGTTTCTGACCGTTCCCCAATGCTCGGTGGTGTTTACGCCATTGCCGTTCAATATCAGCAAGCCGTTTTCCTTCACCAAAAAGATTTCACCGTCATCCTCGCTTTGGGTCAATCCGCGGTTGATCATGTGACCGTTCATATGGACAGTTACATATCTGTCCTCCTCCACTGTCAGCATCTCGGCAATGTGCCAGTCCGCCAGCATGGTAACCTCTCCGCCGTTCTTCACAGCAGCCCAAGCATCTCGATAATTTGCATACTTCTGGTTACCGACCTGTGCAACGTACGGTTGTTCGCCTGCGGCGCTCACCTTGATTGCCCCCAAAGGCATAAAGACGCCCGCCAGCATACAGCAAACCAAAAGCATCGACAAAATTTTGTTTGTTTTTCTGAACATATCAATAAGTCCTCCTTTTCAAATAAGCATCAAACGGGTCCGGTATAGTTATTTCCAAGCGGGATGCGCAAGAGCCAGTCGATTGCAAATACAGCAATGACAATCCATGCAATCACGTTCACAACCTTTTGGTTTTTCATATTGATCAGCTTTCGGTAAAGCGGCAACGCACCGTAAATAATCATAAGACCGAGCGCCCCAAAGCGTGCGCTTGCATCAAGACACACTCGCCCTTGGAAATTCATAAAGTGATCGCTGTAATCCCAAAGCACAGTAAAGGGAGTACCGAACAATTCAATCAGGTATGTAGCCGCCAGCTCAACCACCGTAGTAATCAGACAAATATACACAAACAGCAAAAGGAATCGGATATTCAGCTTTCCAATATAAACAGGCTTCTTGATCTGTTTATGGAAAATACCATAGATCAGCATACCCCCAAAGCCGTAAATCGGCAACCACGGACCAAATAGATAACCTCTGTTCGTCCAAACGCCATCATCAAAAAACGTCCAGATCACCTCATATATCCATCCGCATACAGCGAAAAAGATAAACAGCAACAAAATATTTCTAATCAGATCAATTTTATTTTTTTCTTTTGTAACCATTCTACATATCAAAATCCTTTCCACCGGTCTATAAATTTCAGGGTATCATTGATTTTTGCATGGAAATCGCACGGTCTACATGCATTTTAACACATCTGGCGTTACAAATGTGTTACAAACCCAAGAAAAAAACGAAAAATTATTCGTTATTCTCTGTTGTTTCCTTTTCTGTCATGTGTCCCCTCTTTTTATTGAAAGCTACGGTAAGAAAGAGCGAAGCAATCGAAGCCGCAAGCGCCAAAATTGCAACAATCATCGCAAGTGAGCCTTCGCCGAATATAGAACCGGTGCCATTCGGTGCATCCGTATCAACGATCTCGACATATCCTTCATTTCTAAACGTAGAATTTCCGATGCTGCAATTCCTCAAAAAAAACCTATAGTGCACAAACATACCGACACAAAACGTGTAGTCTCCGCCGTTCTGATCGAAGGTGCAATTGGTGAACTCGGCTTCGTCACCCATGAATACTCCGCCGTCATTGTTTGTAAAGGTCGAATTATAAGCAAAAACTTCGCTAGAATAGCCGGTATGCGTATTGATCACATAGTCCCGCGCGTTGTTTTGGGTAAAGGTGCAGGTATCCATGCTAAGCTCGGCGCCGTACAGCACCAGAACGCACAGAGTTCTGGCGCCAAACAGATTTTCTTCGGAAGAACCGTTTTCTTCAAAGACCGTGTTTTTGAGATCAATTTGGCCATTGGACATATATATCACAGAAACCGCGCCCTTTGCCCCTGCATCCTCGTCCCAATTGCCGTTATTGATAAATTTGCAATCGTTCACCTCAATAACGGAATCCGACTGGGAAGCGATCGCCGCACCCTCGCCCGATTTGTACGTAAACTGATTGTTGCTGAAAAGCACCTTGTTGAATTTCGCAGTGCAATTGTAAATATGGATTGCCGCTCCGTAGGCTCCGGCTAAAGAATTGTTCTTGTTGTTAAGAAATCCGCCGCCGTTCATGATGAGCGTTGCAGAATCGTACATAGCAATACCGCCGCCGTCATCGCCATCGGCAACGTTGCCAACGATTTTAACGTTATTGAGCGTTACCCTTGCATCGTCCTGAATGTGGATACCACCCGCGCCGTTATCGCTGTTACCACCGGTGATGGTGCCAAACTGCACAGTAGCATCGGTATCGTCGGCTCTTGCGATCGCATCGCCGTTCTTACCACCGTTGATGATGACGTCCGAGTCCTCCTCGATGCAAATGACCTCACCGTCAAGCTCGTTGTTATCCCCGAGGCCGCGGTCAATGGTATGGCCGTTCATGTTGAGCATCACTCTTGCCCCCTCGGGCACGTAGATGGTGCTCTGACGGAAGCCCACTCCATCACTGTCACCAAACTCGCCTTTTGCGTTGGCTTTCCAATCAACGTGCAGATCAATCACGACACGGTCATATTGATTGGTGTCCAAATATTCATTATCTTGGGCTTTTTCCATAGCGAAGTTCCAGCCGCCTTCAAAAGAAGTGTAATCCTCAAGCTTAACAACCTCGCCGTCCGCCTTTTTAAGAGCGCTAACGGTCAGCACAACGCCCGTCGCGGGCTCGTCTGCCGCAAAAGCGGCAACACACAGCGCGCTTGCCATCAGGCAAATTGTAAGAATGATCGCAAAAAAACTTTTCATATAAGAATTTTCCTTTCTGTTTTTTCGATGCCGATGGCAGTTTTTTTACCGCCACGCGCTTATTGTAACACCACGGGCGTTACAAAGGTGTTACAAAAAGAAAAAAACGGCAGAACTTTTCAAAAAAATTCTGCCGCTCTTTGACGATTATTTGAATAAAAGCATGGCGCAGGTTTCCTCCGCCCAACCGTATTGGGTCATATATTCTCCGTGAAATTCCGGCTTTCCGGTTTCAAGATAACTGATATAATCACACTTGATAAGACTCGTATCAATACGGTAACACGGGGTTTCATGACACAAAACCGCTTCCGCCCCCACCGATTTCAGAGTGCTTTTCAGGTCCATTAAGAGTTGGCGCAGATACGCCGAATTTTTGGTATCGTCCGTGTCGTCAGGAAACAGCACCGCGCAAATTTGCTTTGCCGTCATTCCTGCCCCATTGCGGTCTACAAGAAATGCAAACAGCTCTTTTGTTTTCAGTCGCTTGAATACAAGCATTTCCTCCTTCACATACACCTCAAAATTACCAAAGCAGTTCACCCGAAGAAGCTTTTCCTTTTGGCGGACCCCCTTAATATTGTCAATTTCGCCTTGGACGTCTTCCGCCGCAATAGGCTTCATCAAATAGCCCGAGGCATGAAGCTTAAATGCGGGAATAGCGTATTCCTCATATCCGGTGCAGAATACAATTTTGCAGCCCGGACGGGAGGCGATGATTTTCTCGGCAAGAGCAAGTCCGCCCATGCCGCGCATATTGATATCCAAAAAGGCAATATCCGTGTGATGTGTCTTAACAAATTCAAGTGCCGCTTCACAGTCAGAAAACCTTGCGACCTCCGTAATATCGGGCGAAGCCTCGATTGCCGCCACCAACGCACCGAGCATCAATGCCTCGTCATCAACTGCTATTGCAATCATTTTCTTACCTCCTTTGGAATTGTTACCAGCACTTTCGTGCCAACGCCTACGGTGCTTTCAATCTCAAGCCTACCGTTTACCATAACCTTAAGACGTTCGCGAATGTTGCGAAGTCCCACGTGCTTTCTCTCATCTATCAGCACGCTTGTATCAAATCCTACGCCGTCATCCACCACCGAAATGCAATAATCCGTATCGGTCTCATAGGAAACCACATGGATCGTTCCGCCCTTTGACAGCTTCATCAAGCCGTGCTTGATCGCATTTTCAACAATCGGTTGAACGGTCAGCGCGGGAATGTGGAAATCCTCGGAATTCATTTCAAACGTGAAGGTCATATCCGGAAAGCGCACATTTTCAATGCTGATATAGTGATGGACGTGCTCCATTTCCTGCGACATCAGTATCGGCTTGGGATTGTCAAGCTCTCCGAAATTTCCTCGGAGATATTTTGCAAAATTGTGTACGAGTCCGGCAGCCTTCGGAGGATCCAGCTTACACAGCTGCTCGATACTGCCAAGCGTATTATAAATAAAGTGAGGACGGATCTGGCTCATCATCGTGGAAATTCTGCTTTCGGCAAGCTCCGCGTTAAGAACTATTTTTTCCATCTCAAGCTCTTTTGCCTTGGTAGCTGCATTTATGCTTTGAGGAATTAACTTAAGCACCATAACCATTGCTACGGCAAACAAAACAACGAAAACATACTGCGAACCAACACCGCCTTGCCATGCACCTTGCCACGTGCCGACAGTATCGACAAAAAATGCAAGCAACGGAATGACCGCAACAATACAGAGATAACGTTCCTTTTTTGCCTTTTTTATAAACTCCTTTGCAAGGCAGAACAACAACACGATATTGGAAAGCCCCTGTACCGCAACCCACCAGATCCACGTATCATAAAACAACACGTCGCTCACGATCGGCAAAATGAAAAATACGGCGTTTGCCACAGCCAAAAGCATCACCGTCATTTGGCTCACTTTTTTCATTGCTTTGAGAAAATACGATATGCTCATCGTTAAGAAGAACATATAGAAGACCATCGAAAAGCCAAGAACGGTCGTGTTTGAAACGATAGACTCGCTCCAAAAGAAAACACCCTCCGCGCTATACGCAATGTAGACTCCGGCAAATAAGACTACAAGTCCGAAAAGCCAGATGATGCTATTGCTTTTGATATGTATCAGAGTTGAGAACAGCGCAATTCCAAGAAACACGAGAGAAACAAGTATCAACAGCATACCCGCATTTCTCTGCGGTTCACCGCTGCTCATAACACCCTTTTCAAACTCAATCCCTGTCCAAAAAGCCATTGTGGAGAGCATTTCATCAATCGCGTTTTCGTTTCCAAAGCTATGGGGATTATGAACGAGAATCTCAATCTGCTCCTCACTTTCACTCGTGAAGAAGCAAGCAGTCCAACCTTCACCGCAGACGGAATCTCCATACAAAGGATTTTCCATATCTATGACCAAAGGCTCAACTCCGGTTTCATAAAATGTCAGGTTGATATGATCAGTATAGAACGCAATCGGTATATCCCCTCTATAAATACCAACATACCCACCTTCGGGATCAAGCATATGCAAATTTCCGCGCAGGGTGACGTCACCTTTTGTAGCCGGAATATGCTCATCCTTCACGATCTTATGCCATTCACCGTCTTCAATCCGATACTCACCGTCAAAATACACCTGCGCTATTAAGGCAGGTTGCGCTTGCAGGCTGGTGCTGTTATTATACCACAGCAAACAAAGCGCAAGCATAATCAAGAGCAAAACTCCGGCGATCGGGAAATATCTCTTTTGGAATATTTGAAATTTATTTTTGAAACCCGGCATTTTTCCTCCATTTTTTACTCATCATGATATTCGTTGTAAACATTTCAGGCTTCAAGCAGCCGATCAAAATGACATAAACACCGTCGGTTCTGCGATAAGCATGATCCTCTGTTCCCTTCAATACCATCAGGAATGAAGGCTCGTATCATTGACTATTCTTTTTCTGTAATGTTTTTTTCCTCATTTTCGTTTGTTTTACTCATATTATACATCTAAATCATAAAAAATGCAATGTTTTTTTGTGGAAATATTTTTTCGACGATTGTTGACGAAAATTCCCGACAGTTTTGAAAGCAAAAAACGACGGAGACCGTTCTCCGCCGCAACCATTCGTATTCTTTGTTTATTTTCTTTTCAAGTTACTCTTCAGACCGTATTGAAAAAAATAAATTTCGAATATATTTTTTGAAATATTTTGTTTTCTTGCTCATTTGTAACACATTTGTAACGCTCGATATGTTAGAATATTTCAGTGTCAATCATCCCAAATCCAACTCGGAAAAAGTGAACGAAAAAAATAATGTGTTTTGCTCACATCAACTTATCGAAGGAGGCTATTATGACTAAAAAAACGCAAACCATAATTTCATCCAAACTATTTTTCTGCTTTTGTTTCATCGAATTTCTGATACTTGTAACGTTGAAGGTGCAACAAGCTATATATCCGAATTCTGTAATTGAAATAATCCCGATGTTTTCAGCGATTCTCCTCAATGCCCTGTTTATGATTTTCTTAGTCCTTTGCGTGAAAAAAGCAGGCAAGGATACGTTAATAATGGGGATTCCGCTCGCCGTATTTACCACTCTCTTAGCCGATTGCTTTTTGGTAATGCTCTACGGACTTTCATCGGCAGAAATCGTTCGTTTCATGTCACCTCTTACCGCAAATATGATTGGATTTTTCATTTTCGGAATGGTGCAGGTGATCTATGCATGCTATTTGGGTCTGACGAAACGCCGCTTGATTATAAGGGTCGCCTTTTATCTTTTCCTTATCTTAGGAATTGCAGTTGCAGGACTATTCACTTTTGACAAATTTATCGCATGTCTTTCAATGTCTCAATTGATTCTAAATGTTGTTTACGCATGGATCGAGCACCGAAAAAAACGCACGACGGCATCGTTGTTGCTGGCTATCGGTATCACACTTTTCTTCGGATGTGACTTCTCCATTATGTTGAGAATGCTTCTGCCCCCGCAGGGATTTATATACGCTGCCATCTGCTTCGTGGTATGGGTATTCTATATTCCCTCTCAGGTTGTGCTCACATCAAGTTATCTCGCAGATCGAGCAGACGCATAAAAAGCATTTCAGCATTTTTATATCCTTTCAGAAACTCATGACCACCTGCCATATTGTCACGAGGGGCGGTCTCAAATTGCAAATTTGAGACCGCCCCTTTTCTGTTATTTTGATTAGCCGTTGATGATGGACTCTGCCCAATTGGTTGCGATCACGCCCTCGGGCTCGCCGGTTCTCTTGGACTCGGTGAGAATGTGCTCGATGGAGTTGTAGATGTTGTCTACCTTCTTCAGCACTGCTTCCTTGTTGTAGGGTCCGTCAACCTCTGCTGCCGCGTTGATTACGCCACCGCCGTTGATAACGAAATCAGGCGCATAGAAGATGCCGCGTGCCTTGAGTGCTAGACCCGATGCATCATCGTAAATCTGGTTGTTTGCACCGCCTGCTACTGCCTTGCAGTTGAGCATGGGAATGGTGGTGGGGTTGATGATTGCGCCCATTGCGTTGGGAGAGAAAATATCGCACTTCTGGCTCATGATCTCCTCGGTGGAAACCACGGTTGCGCCGAATTCCTCTCTTGCGCGATCTGCAACTGCTTTGTTCGAGCGGTTTGCAACGATCAGCTTTGCGCCGCTCTCATGGAGCATGCGGCAAAGATCGTATCCAACCTTACCAAGACCCTGAACGGCAACGGTGAGACCGTCAAGGGAATCGGAGCCAAACGCAACCTTTGCGGTTGCCTTGATGCCCTGCCATACGCCGCGTGCGGTGAAGGGAGAGGGGTCACCGCTGTTCTGGGGCAGACCGCAAAGATACTTGGTTTTGCGAAGCATGATGAGCGCATCATCGCAGGTGGTGTTGACGTCCTCTGCGGTGATATACTTGCCCTCGAAGCTGTTAACAGCCTCAGCGAACGCCTCGAACATTGCCTCGGTTTTTTGGGAGGGATCAGCAATGATTACGCCCTTTCCGCCACCGTGGGGAAGTCCCGCTACGGCGTTCTTGTGCGACATACCGCGAGAGAGGCGAAGCACGTCAAACAGTGCATCGTCATAGGATGCGTAGGGGAACAGGCGGCAGCCGCCGATTGCAGGACCAAGGTTGGTGTTGTGCACGGCGATAATTGCTCTCAAGCCTGCCTTTTCATTGTTGACAAACAAAACTCTTTCGTGACCGTATTTGGTCATTTCTGTCATTGCGTTCATAAATTTTATCTCCTTTTTGATTGCCTTTCAGCAAAAAATGTTTATTGATAGTTTTTACCAAGATTAAGAGCCTTCATATTCAGCTCCTTGAGGGCTGCCTTTTTGGGAGGAACCAGCTTCTCCACAACCTCCGCCACTCCGTCAAAGGAAAGCTCGGGGTGCTTTTCGAGAAGATGCCCCACGATGATCATATTGGCAAGGCTGGAAATTCCCTCCTCCTTTGCCATTTGCGTTGCGGGAACGTAGAACACCTCCACATCGTCTCTCTCGACCTTCACGTCGATCAGAGAGGAATCCACGTAGATCTGTCCGCCTGCCACAACCGTGTTCACATACTTCTCAAGCGACGGAAGATTCATCGCGATGAGAACGTCGGGCGAAGTCACGATGGGCGAGCCAACGGGCGTGTCGGAAAGGATGACGTTGCAGTTTGCGGTACCGCCGCGCATCTCGGGTCCGTAGGAAGGCAGCCAAGATACCTGCAGATCCTCCAAAAGCCCCTTATAAGCCAGGAATTTTCCGGAGAACAGAATGCCCTGTCCGCCAAATCCGGCGATCAAAATTTCTGTTGTTTTCATTCTGCGTCCGCTCCCTTCTCGAATTTGTCCTTATATACGCCAATCGGATAGTACGGAAGCATATCGCTCTCAACCCACTCAAGTGCCTGCTTGGGCGTCATACCCCAGTTGGTGGGACATGCGGAAACGACCTCCACAAAGGAGAAGCCCTTGCCCTCGATCTGGTTCTGGAACGCCTTTTTGATTGCCTTCTTGGCATTCTTGACGTTCTTGACGTTATTGACTGCAACACGGGTGATATATGCAGGTCCCTCCAGAGTTGCGAGCATCTCGCTCACCTTAATGGGCCATCCGCAGTGCTTGACATCGCGGCCGTAGGGAGAGGTTTGCGTAACCTGACCGGGAAGGCTCGTGGGAGCCATCTGACCGCCCGTCATACCGTAGATTGCGTTGTTAACAAAAATAACGGTGATGTTCTCGTTTCTTGCGGCGGAGTGCACGGTTTCTGCCATACCGATCGAGGCAAGGTCACCGTCACCCTGATAGGTGAAAACGATATTATCGGGGCGTGCACGCTTGACGCCGGTGGCAACGGCAGGTGCTCTGCCGTGAGGTGCCTCAATCATATCGCAGCTGAAGTAGTCATACGCCATCACGGCGCATCCAACGGGAGCAACACCAATGGTCTTTCCTTCAATACCGAGCTCGTCGAGCGCCTCAGCTACCAAGCGGTGAATGATACCGTGCGGACAACCGGGGCAGTAATGAAAGGGTGCATCGGTCAAGGAATTCGGCTTTTTGAATACCACTGCCATAATCAGAACTCTCCTTTCTCTGCCTTCACGATGGCAGCAAGCACCTCGTCGGGGGTTACGATCATACCGCCCGTACGGTTGCAAAGGGTGATGGGGCGTCTGCACTCGGTGGCAAGCTTGACATCCTCGATCATCTGACCCATGTTCAGCTCAACCGAAATAAAGGACTTGACCTTGTCTGCCGCAGCCTTAAGTGCCGCCTTGGGGAAGGGCCACAGGGTGATGGGGCGAATAAGTCCAACCTTAATGCCCTGCTTTCTTGCTTCCGCTACTGCATTCTTTGCAATTCTCGAGGCAATACCGAACGCTACGACGCAGATCTCTGCGTCCTCCATCATGTATTCCTCCCACATTGCCTCGTTCTTTTCGATCTCGGCATATTTCTCAAAGCGCTCGAAGTTTTTCCTCTCGAGCTCGTCGGGCTTGAGGTAAAGCGAATTGACAACGTTGTGAGAACGCTTGCCCTCGGTTCCGGTGAGCGCCCAAGGCTTTTCGTAGACCTTGGGATCCGCATCCTCAAAGGTGATCGGCTCCATCATCTGACCGATCGTACCGTCCGCGAGAATCATGGTAATCATAGAATACTTATCGGCAAGATCAAAGCCCTTGATAGTGAGGCTCGCCATCTCCTGAACCGATGCGGGCGCAAGAACGATGGCACGGTAGTCGCCGTGTCCGCCGCCCTTGGTAGCCTGAAAATAATCCGACTGCGAGGGCTGAATGCCGCCAAGTCCCGGACCGCCGCGCTGTACGTTGACAACGAGCGCGGGAACGTCGGAGCCTGCGATGTAGCTCATCCCCTCTGCCTTGAGCGAAATTCCGGGGCTTGAGGAGGAGGTCATAACGCGCACGCCTGCCGCCGCCGCGCCGTAGACCATATTGATCGACGCGATCTCACTCTCTGCCTGCAGAAATACGCCGCCGATCTTCGGCATCTTCTTTGCCATGTATGCAGCAATTTCGGTTTGAGGCGTGATGGGATATCCGAAATAATAGCGGCATCCCGCGCGGATGGCTGCCTCCGCAATTGCCTCGTTGCCCTTCATTAAAATTCTTTCTGCCATATTTTTCTCCATTCCGTCGCCCTTGAGCGACTGCAAAAATCCAAGCGTTGTCACACCGACCGCACGCGGCTACGGGTGCCACCCGCCAATCTTATTTTTCAACTGTGATGATACAATCGGGACACATCGTGGCGCAGAAGGCACATCCGATGCACTTCTCCTGCTCCTTCATATATGCGGGAGAATATCCCTTGGGGTTGAGCTTGTCGAGCGCGATTGCCAGACATTGCTTGGGGCAAGCGTCAACGCACAAGCCACAGCCCTTACACATATCCGTGTTAAACGTTACTTTCATTCTGTTTTCCTCCTATTTAAGACCGCACTCCCGACAAAAGGAATTGCTTTCCTTTCATCAGAACGGCAGGTCAAAATATTTCTTTTGAAGTGTGAGGGGCATCGTTGGGATTTCCGTGATGTCCTCCGCCACTCTTTTTTCGACGGTGTGCAGCCAGATCGGCAATTCCGTCACGCGGCTGACCTCCTCAGCAAAAGCAACCGATGAGAGCACGGTTTCCTTGGAGGTCTCAATACCGACGTTTGAATTGTTGACGATGCAGGTAAATCGAATGCCTGCCGCCGCTTCAATCTCACGCAGGATCGTCACCGCGTCCTCCACGGTGGCGGTCAGCGGTCTGTATCGGTTCAAAACGAACGCCATGCGGTAATCGCCCTCTGCCTTGATCGCGTCCGCAAACCGACCGAGCGCGTAAGCACCTCTATCGTCGCCACCGATATCAATGACACCGAAAACCGATTTATCCTGGACGAGTCGGTAGCTCTCTGCAGGAAGCGCGGGAAGATCAACGTTGGAGTTGGCGTAGCGTGAGCAGATCAGATCAATGCCCATCGCGCGGAGTTCTTCTTCGCTGTCCTTCGTTCGGAAATACGGATTGACGATATCCAGGTCGGCAATGCAGACCTTTTTGCCTTCTTTTGCAAGACGTATTGCGTAATTAACGGCAATGTTCGTTTTTCCGCTGCCGTAATGCCCCGCAAAAAGTGTAAGTCTTTTGTGTTCCATAACAATATTGGTTCGATCTGCTCTGCCTGCGACAATGCCGCATCAGAGCTTCTTTCTGATAATTTTTCCGCTGGTCGTCTTGGGCAGACTCTCGTAGAATTCCACGATCCTCGGATACTTATAGGGCGCGGTGCGCGACTTGACATAGTTTTGAATTTCGCGCTTGAGCTCGTCGGTTCCCTCGTATCCATTGATCAGCACGATGCTTGCCTTGACAACCTGACCGCGAATCTCGTCGGGGGCAGCGGATACGCCGCACTCCAATACGTACGGAAGCTCCATAATGACGTTTTCGATCTCGAACGGACCAATTCGGTAGCCCGAGGATTTGATCACGTCGTCCGCGCGGCCCACGTACCAGAGGAAGCCGTCCTCATCACGCCATGCAAGGTCGCCTGTGTGATAGAAGCCGTCGCGCCAGGTTTCCGCGGTAATTTCGGGATTACCCTCGTAGGCGTAGGCAAGTCCGCAAGGAAGTCCCTTGGAAATGTCGATACAAATTTCTCCGCTCTCACCAACCTCAACCTCCTCGCCCTCGGGGCTGAGCAGATGCACGTTGTAAAGCGGGATCGGCTTGCCCATAGAGCCGATCTTGTGGCTGCCTCCTGCAAGATTACCGATGATGAGCGTGCTTTCGGACTGACCGAAGCCCTCCATGATCTGGAGTCCCGTATGATTTTCAAACTGACGGAACACCTCGGGATTGAGTGCCTCGCCTGCGGTGGATGCATGCTCAATGCTGGAAAGATCAAAGCGGGAGAGATCCTGCTTGATGAGCATGCGGTACATCGTGGGAGGTGCGCAGAAGGTGGTGATATGATATTTTTTGAACAGCGGGAGGATCTTTTCTGCGTCAAAGCGGTCAAAATCGTAAACAAAGGTTGCAGCCTCACACAGCCATTGGCCGTAGAGCTTGCCCCACAGAGCCTTTGCCCAGCCCGTATCGGAAATGGTCAGATGCAATCCGTCGGGATTGACCTGGTGCCAATATTTTGCGGTGATAAAATGTCCCAGAGGATACTTATAACTATGCGCTGCGATCTTGGGATATCCGGAGGTTCCCGAGGTAAAGAACATCAGCATGGGATCGTTGCCGCAGGGTGTGTCCTCGGTGCGCGCGAAGTGGCTGCTATACATGCTGTATTCGTCATTAAAGCTATGCCAGCCCTCGCGATTGCCTCCAACGAGAATCTTGTGCGTAAGACCCGGACACTTCGCTGCCGCCGCGTCTACCGAGCTTGCAACCTCGCCGTCCGCCGTGCAAACGATTGCCTTGATGCCGCCTGCGTTGAAGCGATACTCAAAATCCTTTTCAAGCAGCTGGTTGGGGGCAGGGATCGCCACGGCACCGAGCTTATGCAATGCCAAAATAGAGAACCAGAACTGATAATGTCGCTTGAGCACCAGCATCACGCGGTCTCCCCGCTTGATTCCGAGCGCCTTGAAATAGTTGGCAACCCTTGCGGATTCCTTCTTCATATCCTGGAACGTGAATCTGTGCTCGGTTCCGTCCTCGCTCACGTGCAGCATTGCAAGCTTATCCGGCTTTTGTCTGCCGAGTGCGTCAACAACGTCAAACGCAAAGTTGAAGCGATCCTCGTTCTTGAAGGAAATGCCCGTGAGAACGCCGTTCTCCTCGGTGGGATTGATAAAATTATGGTAAATTCTCTGTTGATTGTCGACATCAAGGCGCTTGGTAACGGTAGAAGCAACCGCCGCCTGCTCGCCCTCTCTCGCCGCCTGGTTGCGCAGCACGATGGCATAGAAGGAGCAATCCTCTCCGCCAACGGCAACCATGCCGTGAGGCGTTCCGGAATCGTAATAGATGCTATCCCCGGGACCCAGAATCTCGGTGTGATCGCCAATCTGAATTTTCATCCGACCGGTGATGACAATATCACATTCCTGCCCCTCGTGGCGAACCAGCTCGATCTCCTCATTCTCCGCGCCCTCATGGTAATTCATCTCCATATAAAGCGGGAGCGCGATGCGGTTGCGGAACTCGGATGCAAGGTTATATCCCACCATGTGATGGGCCTCCTCAATTCTCTGTCCCTCTCCCCTACGGGTCAGCGCATAGGAGCGCAGCTTCGGGCTTTTACCCTCGAGAAGATCGCTCATATCCACGCCAAAAATCAAGACGCAGTGATAAAGGAACGCGATGCTGAGATTTTTATTTCCCGATTCGCACGCCTCGTATTCGCTCTCGGTCATACCCGTACGTGCCGCCATCTCGGAGATGGAAAGACCCGTAATCTGTCGCAATTCGCGAATACGGTCGGCAACTTGTTTGACTTTATACTCCACTGAGTTCATGAAAATTACTACTCCTCTTTTGCAAAAGCACCGTTGAAACGGATTTGTCCGGTGCCGATTTTGCCGTAAGATATGCTTTACGGATCAAAGCTTGTTTCGGATGATCTTGCCGCTGATTGTTTTAGGCAATTCCGTGCGGAATTCCACAATTCTCGGATATTTGTAGGGTGCGGTGTGAAGCTTGACGTAATTCTGAATATCCTTCTTGAGTGCCTCCGTCCCCTCCGTACCCGGAACCAGAACGATGCACGCCTTGACAACCTGACCTCTGACCTCGTCGGGCGCGGCACAAACGCCACACTCGAGCACGTACGGCAGCTCCATGATCGTCGATTCGATCTCAAACGGACCGATGCGGTAGCCCGACGACTTGATCACGTCATCCACGCGGCCGACGTACCAATAGTATCCGTCCTCATCGCGCCATGCAAGGTCGCCGGTGTGATACATGCCGTCATGCCAAACGTTCTTTGTTGCTTCCTCGTTGAGATAGTAACCGAGGAACACACCGCAGCTTGTTTTGGGCTCGGTTCGGATCACGATCTCGCCGTTTACACCGTCGGGAACGGGATTTCCGTCCGCATCCGCGAGATCAATGCCATATCCGGGAATCGGCTTGCCCATCGCACCGGGCTTGAGCTGCGTGCCGAGCAGGTTGGCAATGCCGAGCGTCATCTCGGTCTGACCGAAGCCCTCCGCGATGCGGAGTCCGGTTGCCTTTTCAAACTGATAGAACACCTCGGGGTTGAGCGCCTCGCCTGCGGTGGTTGCATGTCGGATCGAAGAAAGATCATACTGACTCAGATCCTGCTTGATGAGCATGCGGTACATCGTGGGAGGTGCGCAGAAGGTGGTGATGTGATATTTCGCGAACAACGGCAGAATTTTTGCCGAATCGAAACGGTCAAAATCATAGGTAAAGACCGCGCCCTCGCACAGCCACTGACCGTAGAGCTTGCCCCAGAGAGCCTTGCCCCATCCGGTTTCCGAAATGGTGAAATGGAGACCGTTTCTCTCACACAGGTGCCAATACTTTGCCGTAACATAGTGACCGAGCGCGTATTTATACGAATGCATCGCCATCTTCGGGTAGCCCGTTGTGCCGGACGTAAAGAGCATCAGCATGGGATCGTTGCCGCAGGGGGCGTCCTCGGTGCGGACAAAGCGACGGCTGAAGAGCGGATATTCCGCATCGTAATCGCGCCAGCCCTCTCTCTGACCGCCAACAAGAATCTTGGTCAGGGAAAGCTGCTCCTCTGCCTCTGCCAGCTCGACCTGACGAGCAGTGTCGCCGTCTGCGGTACAGAGAATCGCGCTGACACCTGCCGCTCTGAAACGGTAGCTGAAATCGTGCGCCAGAAGCTGATTGGTTGCGGGAATTGCAATCGCGCCGATCTTGTGGAGTCCGAGGATCGCAAACCAGAACTGATAATGGCGCTTGAGCACCAGCAGAACGCGGTCGCCCTTCTTGATGCCGAGCGATTTGAAATAGTTGGCGCTCTGCGAGGAAGCGTCCTTGATATCGCGGAAGGTAAATCTGCGCTCGGTCATATCGTTTGCGATATGCAGCATTGCAAGCTTGTCCGGCTCCTTGCGCGCAATTGCGTCAACGGTATCAAACGCAAAATTATATTGATCCTCATTTTTGTAACGGAGATCAACGAGAACGCCGTTTTCGTCCTCCTCTGCCTCAATGAACGTCTCACACAGAAGCGACTCCTTTGCCGCAGCGTGCAGGTTCTCTCCAATATACATCGGCTGGTCGGTGGCATTGCTTGCCATAACGACCGAGAGAAATACGCAATCCTGATTGTCGATTGCGATCATACCGTGGGGCGTTGAGGATTTGAAGAAAATGCTGTCACCCTCACGCAGAATCTCCTCGTGATCACCAACGCGGAAGCGGAGCGCGCCCTTGACAACCATATCAAATTCCTGACCGGCGTGCGTTACCGTGTTGATGGGAGTCTTTTGAAGTGCCTCCGAATACTGATAGGTTACCCAGTAGGGTGTTGCAAGCTTTTGGCGGAATTGGGCTGCCAGTGCCTGAATGGTGATACCGTCCTCCTCGGCGGTGGTAAGTCCCTCACCACGTCGTGTGACGGTGTAGCCCGAGAGCTTTGCTCCCTGTCCCTCCAGAAGATCGGTAATTTCAATGCCATATGCCTTGGCGCATTTATGTATAAAAGTAAAAGGAAGATCAATATTTCCCGTTTCGTAGGAGCAGTACAGCTCCTCGGATATTTCGGTCAGTTCTGCCATTTGCTTCGGAGTATACCCCATAATCTGACGCATCTCACGTATACGCAATGCAATTTTTTCAAGTTGATTTACGTCTGATTGGTTGTTCATAACAACACCTCCTTCTAAAAACAAAAAACCGCCTCAGAAAAAATACTGAGACGAGTGCAAAACAAATATACCCGCGGAACCACTCAAATTACGGAAAACCGCCACTTAGAACTCCTATAAGTCCTTACCTTTAACGCAGGGAACGTGAAACTCTAACAAAACGCTCGAATTCCCGACTCGGAAGTGATGGGTAGCTTGGCTTTTTGCAATCGGCTCACACCAACCGCCGACTCTCTGAATGCTCTATTATGCCCTACCGTCTTCGTCACAGTCTTTGCTTTTTTATTTATAGAGATATTTTATCACCTTCACGCAAAAAAGTCAACTATTTTCTTTTTAGCAGTTTGCACAAAATTTCAAAACACGCCTTGTTTATTATGACTAAAAATGCGTGAATGATTATTTTTTTTTCAATTTTCCTATTGACAAAACGCGTGTTTGGTGATTAAATATATATAATTCAAAAAGCAATAGAAAGACAATGACGGAAATCCTGCCCCTTATTTGAAGGCAACAGAGAGTCGGCGGTTGGTGCGAGCCGATGCAGATGTTTGGGGCGTTCTCTTTCCCGAGTCGGTCTCGTCAAAGCCTTGGCAAGTAATGAGACACGGAAGCCCCCGTTACCGGGCAGGGTCCTGATTGGGACCTTTGAGTGATTTCCCTTTCAAGGGGGTAATCAGGGTGGTACCGCGAATAGAAGATTCGTCCCTGACCGCGATAGCGGCTCGGGGATTTTTTGTTTGGAAGGAGACCTGTATAAAATGATGAAGAAAATGATAATCAGCGATGCAACGATGAAGCAAGCGGCAAAGGAATCGCGCCTTTCATTTAAGGAAAAGATTGAGCTTGCCAAGCTTCTTGATAAGCTTGGCGTGGACCTGATCGAGCTGGACGGCATTCAGGACCCTCGCATCGACGCGCTTCTGATCAAGTCGATCGTTGCCGCAGTTGGCGACAGCCGTATTGCCGTTCCTGTGGAGCTGTTAAATCAGGAAAGCATTGAAAAAACAGGAGCTGCTCTGAAGAACGCCAAAAATCCGCGCTTGCAGGTTTGCGCCCCCACCAGCTCCGTACAAATTGAATATCTGCTTCATAAAAAGCCCGATGCGATGCTCGAGGCGATCCGCAAAACGGTCGCCGCCTGTCGCGCAATCTGCTCCGACGTGGAGTTTGTGGCAGGTGACGCAACGAGAAGCGAGAGCGATTTTCTCGCCGATGCAATCAGAGCTGCCATCGAAGCAGGAGCCACAACCGTTACGCTCTGCGACACCGCAGGAGTCATGCTCCCCTCCGAGTTTGCCGCATTTATCAGACGCCAGTATGAGGCGGTTCCGCAGCTAAAGGAGATCACCCTTGGCGTATGCTGCGCAAACACCATTGCAATGGCAGATGCCTGCGTTGTTATGGCAGCCATGGAGGGTGCGGGACAAATCCGCGCGGCGGCGCACACAAGCGCTGAGGCGTCACTCACCAACGTCGTTCGGATTCTCACCGCAAAGGAGGATATTCTGGGCGCCTCCGTTGGCGTTAAGGCAACGCAGCTCGGCAGAATCAACTCTCAAATTGATTGGCTCTGCAGCACCGGAAAAAGTCAGACTGACGCCTCCGAGTCCGAATATGACGACGGAACCTTTCTCACGGCACACGACACCAAGGAGGCTGTCGCGGCAGCTACGGTAAGACTTGGCTACAATCTCTCCGACGAGGATGCACAAAAGGTATATGCGGCGTTTGTGCAGATTGCCGACCGAAAGGAACGGGTCAGTTTCAAGGAGCTTGACGCCATCGTGGCATCCTCTGCCATGCAGGTGCCCTCCACCTACAAGCTCGACACCTACGTCATCACCTCCGGCAACACCATCTCCGCCACCGCACACATCAAGCTCACCAAAAACGGCAACACCGTTGAGGGCGTTTATATCGGTGACGGCTCGATCGACGCCGCATTCCAGGCGATTGAAAAGATCACGGGCTGCCACTATGAGCTCGATGACTTCCAGCTCCAAGCGGTCACCGAGGGACGCGAGGCAATGGGACAAACGGTTGTCAAGCTCCGCTCGGGAGGCAAGGTTTACTCGGGCAGAGGTATTTCCACCGATATCGTGGGCGCAGGCATTCAAGCCTATCTGAACGCCCTGAACAAAATCGTTTACGAGGAGGAGATCGAATGAAGCTTTCCTTTTCCACAAGGGGATGGCCCAATCTTTCCTTTGATGAAATGCTCGAGGTGGCTCTGGACATGGGATTCTCGGGCGTTGAGGTATATAATCTTGCAAAATTTGATCCGCTGCTCGAGAAGGGCGGTCCGTTTCACAAGTACAACGTTGCGGCAACGGTGCGTCAGCTGAGAGAGAGTGGGCTTTCCATCCCTTGCTTTGACACCTCGCTCGATATCTCGTCTGACAAGGATGCGGTGCAAACTGCGATGAATCTGATTGAAATCGCGCACGATGCGAGAACCCCCTACGTTGTGATATGCGCACTGCATGACAACGAGGATGCGGTTTGCGCAGCCCTGAACGCGCTCCTGCCGATCGCAACCGAACAGGACGTCAGCATCCTGATCAAGACCAGCGGAATCTACGCCGACACAGCAAGGCTTCGTGCCCTGCTCGACCGATTTGCAAGCGATCATCTTGCTGCACTGTGGGACGTTCACCATCCCTACCGTGACCTTGGCGAATCGGGGGATCAGACCATTAAAAATCTCGGTGCCTACGTGGCACACGTCCACATGCGCGATTCGGACGATACCGGAGCATATCAGCTCATCGGCGAGGGAACGCTCCCGATCGACGAGGTGATGCGAGCGCTCTCCTCGGTCAATTACAATGCCTTCATTTCGCTGGAATGGAAGCCCGAATGGCTTGACGATTTGCAGGACCCACAGATCATCTTCCCGCATTTTGTCAACTATATGTCGCATTTCCACTCGACAAGGGATATGAAGAAAAGTCTTTACTTCAATCACGACGGAACGGGACAGTACGTTTGGAAGCGGGATGAGCTGATTGATCTGACCTTCTCCCAGGTGCTTGACAGAGTTGCTGACGAGTTTCCCGATCAATACTGCTTTAAGTACACCACGCTTGACTATATCCGCACCTACGCACAATTCCGCGAGGACGTTGACCGCTTCGCACGTGCGCTCGTATCGCTCGGAGTGAAGGCAGGCTCCAAGGTTGCGGTTTGGGCAACCAACCTCCCCGCCTGGTATATCACCTTCTGGGCAACCACCAAGCTCGGTGCCGTTCTCGTCACCGTCAACACCGCCTATAAAATCCATGAGGCGGAATATCTGCTCCGCCAATCCGACACGCACACGCTCGTGATGATTGAGAGCTGTCTGGACTCCAATTACAGAGAGATCATCAACACGCTCTGCCCCGAGCTGAAACGCACCGTTCCCGGTGAGCCGCTCCATGCCAAAAAGCTCCCCTTCCTGCGCAACGTCATCACCGTCGGATTCAAGCAGGAGGGCTGTCTCGAATTTGACGAAGCAATGGCACGTTATCCGCTCGTCAGACGCGAGCAGGTTGCCCGAATGGCAGCAGCGGTCAAGCCGAGCGACGTTTGCAATATGCAATACACCTCCGGCACAACGGGCTTTCCCAAGGGCGTTATGCTGACGCACTACAACGTGGTCAACAACGGAAAGTGTATCGGTGACCGCATGGGACTCTCCACGGCGGACAGAATGATGATTCAGGTTCCGATGTTCCACTGCTTTGGCATGACGCTTTCGATGACCGCCTCTATGACGCACGGTGCCACGATGTGCCCCATGCCCTACTTCTCCGCAAAATCCTCGCTTGCGTGCATCAATCAGGAAAAGATCACCTGCTTCAACGGCGTGCCGACCATGTTCATTGCCATGTTCAATCACCCAAGCTACCGCAGCACCGATTTCTCGCACATGCGTACCGGTATTATGGCAGGTGCAGGATGTCCCCCCGAATTGATGAAGCGTGCCGCAGACCCCAATGAAATGAATATGACGGGCATCGTCAGCGTTTACGGTCAGACCGAATGCGCACCGGGCAACACGATGAGCTCCTGGACCGATCCGCTCGACGTTCGCACCGAAACCGTGGGAAGTGCCTTCCCGCACGTGATGTGCAAGATCGTGGATCCCGAAACAGGTGAGGAGGTTGGTCCCGGCGTGAACGGCGAGTTCTGCGCCAAGGGCTACAACACCATGAAGGGCTACTATAAAATGCCCGACGCAACGCGGGATACCGTCGATGCCGACGGCTGGCTCCACTCGGGTGACCTCGCATGCCGCGACGAGAACGGAAACTATAAAATTACCGGACGACTCAAGGATATGATCATTCGCGGCGGCGAAAACATCTATCCCAAGGAGATCGAGGAATTTATCTACACGCATCCCCAGACAAAGGACGTTCAGGTCATCGGTGTTCCGGATAAGAAATACGGCGAGGAGATCATGGCTTGCATCATCTTAAAGGAGCCGGGCAGCGTCACGGTAGAACAGATGACAGACTATATCAAGGCAAGCATGGCACGCCACAAGGTGCCGAAATATATCGAGTTCGTTGAAAGCTTCCCCATGAATGCGGCAGGCAAAGTTCTCAAATACAAAATGCGAGAGGATGCCGCAAAGAGGCTCGGTCTTGTCGGTGACGGTATTGATACCGCCAAGCCGGGTAACTAATCAAAGAATCAAATAATCTAAAAGGGGCTTCCTCAAATTGTTTTTGAGGTAGCCCCTTTGTTTTATTTAATTAAAATCTCCAAATCCTACCTGAGCGCCGTCATCAAAGGTTGCTGTTACGGTGCCGTTGGAAAGGGTGAGAACATCCTCCTGCGCCATGCATATCTGCTCTGCAAAAGGAGCCACGTAATTCTTTTTGATATAATTCATGGTTCTCCTCCTCTCATTTGATATTTGCGGAGGGGTCGATCATATTGCCGTCTCCGTCAAACACAAGCGTTATGGTTTCAGCACCGTATGCGTGGCGATATCCGTTGTTGTCAAACGTATAGGCAGTAACCGTAACGGTTGCTCCACCCGAAATAGGCTCTCCGTTAACCGTGGGATTGACAACGAGTGTGGCAAAATACTTACAGGTGTAATCAACGCCTGCGGTGTATTGCGTATCGTTTCCGTCCTTATCCTTGCCGTTGATCGAGGTATACACCAAATAGCTGCCAACATCTGCATGCTTGACAACTGTGTCACCTGCGGCATTTGTATAGGAAAGCGTCATCTCAAATCCGTAGCGATCAATGGCTTCAAGATCGGTATCAATACCAAAAACAAGTCTGACTCGTTTATCGTCATCCCCAAGAGCCTCCTGGTAGCCGATAACCCTCAAGGTGTTGATATCGCGTCCTGCGGCACGTTCTTCTGCGTAGGATGCTTCCATTTGGGCTGTTGTTGGAAGAATGGCATTCAGTTGCTTTGTTCCAACGTCAACGGTTCCTTCCGTTGTGTTGTACAAAAGTCCGGGATTAACGGGCTTGGTTCCAGCTTGCGCGACGGTATTATAAACGTAAAGATTATCTACCGTATAGGCGGCTTGATCCACGTTGATACCGCCGTTTTGAATACCCGTATCAACAGATGCACTGTTCGCAACATTCACCGTGTAAGGCGTTGCAGCACCCGAATTTACGATTTTTCCAATCAGACCGCCCACATAGACGGGCTTGGTCTGCGTGTAGGTATCGGCATTGAGGTTGATATCATTGCTCAGATTATAGGAGTTCTGAACAAAGAATTTCGCCGTTGCGATATTCTTGATCTCCCCCACGATTCCGCCGTAAATCACCTCTGTGGTTGCCACGCCGAGCAGCTCGAAGCTGCCCTTATTGATGTTTCCGTCAAAAATTCTGTTACCTGTTCCATATGCATAGGAACCCGAGCCAATGTAGCCTATGATACCGCCGTTCACGTTTTCACCATTCAATCTGCGGTCATAATCCGCATTGGCGAAATCGTTGACGATCTTCCCGTCAAAGACACTGTAATACATATTAAACGAGCCCTGTGCAGAACCGACAATTCCTCCCGCATAGGCATTGTTACCGTTCGCGTAAACGGTTGCGCTGCTATGGCAGTATTTCAGGTTGTATTGCCATGATTCCGTGTTGAAATGTCCCACGATACCGCCGATTCGGTTTTGAGAGAAAACATTGAATTGCTCCGTTTTCCATACACTGGATGACGCCGAAAGCGATCCGTTCTTCTGTCCCGTTCCGATGACCGTGCAGGTATCCGTGCTGACACAGTTCAGGATCACGGTGTTATATGCATGGCCGACGATTGCGCCCGCACGGGATCTGCCTCTGACGGTGATATTGTCCGCAACGACATTTTTAATCGTTGCCTGATATGTAAATCCGAAAATACCCGCACCCCATTTTTGGTTTTGACTCGACGAGGGGCTATCGGTAATAAAGCCGTTGAAAATGCGGTATCCCTGTCCGTCGTATACGCCACCAAACGCAGCCATTTTGGACGTGCTGTCAAAATAGCATCCGATGGGCTGCACGGCGCGTCCGTTCAGGTCGATATCGCCAACCTGCTTGAAATATTTGCCTGCAAAGGGATTGTTTTTGGTGATGCTTGCGTTATACGCGGTCTGATTTGCCATCCATACAAGATTTTCTGCGCAGGTTACAAGATAGGGGTCTGCCTCAGTTCCGCTTCCCTCGGGAATACATACGGATACTCCGTCCCATTTCTCCTCAAGCTTTGCATCCAGGTCTACACTGCGCTGACTCATAGTGTTCAGATATTTTCCCGTAACGGTGGAATAATACTCGGTTTCAACGGTCTTTCCGTCCTTGGAAACGTACAGCAGCGCCACCATTCCAACGCCCGTGACCGCAGCTTTGTCGGGGTTATACCAGTACCGATCCAGCTCCTGGGAGTCGATCAACATTTGGGTCACGGTATTTCCATATATACCCTTGTTTTGCTCGATGACAATATTGCTTGCGTGAATATGTCCGCTCAGAGTCAGCTCAATATTGCTATGGAGGGAAACCAGCTTATTCCAAATACCGTCTCCGTTATTAAAGCCTTTCGCCTCAAGATCGCTGGTTATGTCCCCTGCAAGGCGGTGATCGGTGTGGTCACCCGTTGCGCTCAGATAGTTATGGGTGGTGATGATCACGCGATGATCGGGGTGCGCCTCGATCACCTCTCCCGCCCAAGCAAGAACGCTGTCATGTGCGCCCCAGTCAAGAGTCATAATCAGCCATTTGTCGCCGTCTGCCTCCAGGGTTCTCCAGGCATTGACAACCTCAGCGGTTTCCTCCACACCTGCGGTGTTTGCAAGGGTTCCCTCATAGTAGCCTGCCTCATAGCCGTTCGGATTCTTGAACTGCTGAGCATAAAAGCTATTACCGCCGAAATACTTGATAAAGCCCTGACCCTTGAGGCAGGTGGGAATATCACTCAGCGAAGCATAAACGTCGTGATTGCCTCGAATTTGCGTATAAGGAATCACACCGTTGAGCTGGGAGATCGCCGCATAGGCGGTTGCCCACTCTGCTTTTCCATAGGCGGAGGTTCCCGTCTCAAAGTCGGTGTCGGTGTTGGTGATGTCACCAAGCCCCATGACGAACTGAATATTCTTGGCAGCCTTGTTGTCTACGATCCACTTATAGAGCGGCTCGAGAGCTTCCTGATGCCATTCGGTCATGTACTGAATATCGGGTACTACCGCAAAGGAGTAAGCGCGATCGGAGGTGTCACCGCGAATGGCATTCATCTCTGCCTCGGTCAGCCACATCTTATTGTAATAGAGAGTGTTACCGTTTCCGCTGATATCGGCAATGTCCTTGCCGTGATCGTTCGCATCAATGTCATAGGCGCAGATCAGGTCCTCATTGGTCAGGTCGGGACCGTTTGCGTAGTCTGCTGCAATCTCGCTTGCTGTGCGGACGTCAGCGTACAGGAAAATGTCCTTGAGCTGTCCCTTGTAGTAGTATTGGTTGAATTTATTACCGCTCTGGCGGAAATCCCCTCCCAACATAAAGGGATGATTGATGCAGGTGGGGTCAATGGATGCAAAATTATTGGTGATGGTTTGCTTCAGGACGCCGTTGAGGTAGCAACGAACCTCCTTCTGCGCGTTATCCGAAACGATGGTGACCAGCGTCCAGGTGTCGGCTGGAATCACAGCACTGCCAAACACATAATCATACATCGTCTGGTCGCCCGTATTGTATTTACCATCGCTCGAGCCGTCACCAATTACGAGGCGGGGGCGACCGTTTGTCTGAATCTCAAAATTCAGATATCCGGTGTAGCGGGACAAAGACGGGTAATTTCCGAGGATCGTGTGGCGCTGGCTATGCAAAGCCGCGGGAATGTAGACCCACGCCGAAAAGGTGTGAGGAACATCTCTTAAATTTTGGTCAAGACGGTAATCCTCGTCTGCACCGTAAGAGGTTCCGCTGAAAGAAAGCCCCGCCACCTCGGTGCCGGGTTCCGCATGAAGTGGGATAGCAGCATACGGAAGCAAGATCATGACTGCAAGAAAGATCGCCAGAATTTTTTTCATAATATTCTCCTCCACATAAAAATATTGGGTCCTTTTGCAAGTACGATATAAATATATCATATTTTTCTTGACATTTCTTGCCTTTTATTGTATAATTTATTGCAAGAAATTAGCTTTTTGAAGGAAAAAGAAAAACATGGATGAAAAGAATGTTACCGAGTCGAAAAGCCTCATATCAACCTTCACGTCGCTCATCTACACTGAAGAAAACAAAAAGATCGGTCTTTCACCGATCCATTTTCACAAGGATATGGAGTTTCTTCTCGTGCTTGAGGGAACGGCAGAGGTGATCCTGGAGCAAAAGCGATACGTTCTGCAAAAGGATGAGTCTGTGTTGATACATCCGTTTCAGACACACAGAATACTGCCCGCTCTGGGATGCCGTGTTTGGAGCGCCACCTGCTCCCTCAGATACATCCCCTCCCTGCACAACGTACTTTCGGACCGAGAGGCCAAGGAGCCCGTTTTCAGGCTTTCCAATGAAATACGAAACATGATCGTCAATCGGATATTTCCCGCCTTCGGAAATGAGTTTTCCAATGCTGTTTTCACATTGCAACAGGAATTCCTGATCAAAACCTGCTTCTATGCCATCGGCTGTGACTACGTGGAACGGGTGGAGCTCATTCCTGCCGATATGCAGGACAAGAGCGTCACCGTTGCGGTTGCACAATACCTGTCCAAGCACTTTACAGAGGGAATCACCCTCCGTCAGGTAGCCTCGGAGCTTGGTTACAGCTATCAGCATCTGTCCCGCGCGTTTAACAAGGCAATCGGAATCAGCTTTAAGGAGCTTCTCAATCAATACAGAATCGAATACGCCGTGGAGCTTCTGATCAAGACCGAACGATCCATCACCGATATTGCTTACGCTACGGGATTTCAAAGCATACGCTCCTTTTACAGAATTTGTGAAAAAATGTATGGCAAAACGCCAAAGGCACTTCGGATACACGACTGAAGCAGAAAAAAGCGTTGCATCAAAAAGCAACCCTCTCCCACCGTTCCTTTGTCATGAGCATCACGTGACCTGTGCGCGTTTCATTCATCTGCGCAAGCTCAATCCCCTCGGTGGTGTGGTGATAGACAAAGCCCAGCTTTTCCTGCACGCGACGGCTTTTGACGTTGCCGTCATAGTATCCGCACCAGATGCGCTTCATGCCGAGGTCCTCAAAGGCATGGCGAAGCATCTCGCGCGATGCCTCGGGGATGAGTCCGCGCCCCCAAAAGGGCTTGCCGATCCAATAGCCAAGCTCGTATTCATCGTCAAGCTCAGCAAGATCGGCGCGGTGAAAGCCGATGCTGCCGATGGGCTTGCCGTCCTCTTTCAGACAAACGGCATAGGTTTCGGGCGCGGACAGCACCTCTCGAATAATCTCTCGACTGTTCTCCACGCTCGTGTGCGGTTGCCATCCGGCAGGTGGGCCTATCTCGGGATCGCTCGCGTATTTGTATAAATCCTCTGCATCATCCTCGCACCACGGGCGAAGAACGAGGCGTTTTGTTTGTAAAATCATAACCCTTCTCCATTCAAGAACGCATCCGACTGTTCCCTATTCTTGAAAATAACAACCGTTTTGCCGTCCTTATATTTGTCGATCAATGCGTATATCGCAGGCAGGTTTTTGCTCGGAAATTCCTCGATCTCCCGCTTCAGGCGTGGGTCGAGCTCTGTATCAATCCACGGCATATCGTAGCGTTCTTTGCCAAGACGGGAGATCGCACCGTCAAGGCAGATCTCAACGGGCAGATCAAACAGAAAGACCGTGTCGCACGCCGAAATCCGACGTTCTATCGTTCGGCTATAATTTCCGTCTATGATCCATTCGTCCAGCGCGAGGATTTCGGCAAGCCGCGCGTCATATTCCTCTCGGGAAATGTGCGTGCGGTCGGGCTTGTGCCAGATAGCGTCGAGGTAAAAAAGCGGCAGATTGAGCCTGTCGCGCAGTCGCTCCGCGAAGGTGGTTTTCCCCGAGCCGGGGCAACCGATAACGATTATTTTTTTCATCTTTCATTCATCCCATCCACCGTCTCGCTCGGTCTTGCCGTCATTTCCACCCATGCGGGACGGAAACCGCTTTTGATGGCATTGCGGACGGATTTGATATTGCACCAAGCGGCGCAGTAAAATGGCACTTTTCCGCGGTCCAGAATCTCAATGGCAAGACGGCTCGTGAGCGCTGAGGCAATCCCCTGTCTGCGATACGCGGGAAGCACGTCAATGCCGATCTGCCACATGGTATCGCAGTCGGCTGAGCAGCCCGCGAGACCGATCAGCTTATCCCCATCATACGCGCCAACACCGAGCACGTCAAGAGATTTTCGTTGCTCACACAGCGCGTTCGACCATTCGGGCAGGTAGAGGTCGGCAAAGTCGGATTGCGTCAAGATTCGTAATTCATATTGACAATCAAGCGCGCGCAGAGCGCCCACATCGGGCAAAAAATACTCCGCCATAAAGCAGATCTTCTGCCCTTTTTTCATCAATGCCTCGTTCAGAACGTGCAAATGCGGCGTTTCAAACAGATGCTCCACGGGATATTTGTTTATGTAATTCTCGGCGATCCCGCGAAATTCGGGCGACACCGATGCCACTACGTTGTTGCCGTAGGACACGAGCTGACAGGAAAACGGGAGCTTGAGATACCGCCTTGCGCCATCGTTTTTGTGCGATATGACAACCACGTTCTCGCTTTTTTCAAAATCGTGGGGCGCGGCGCCGAGATCAACGGCGGATTGTTCCATCGCAATTTTCAATATTTCCTGGTTTGTCATATTAATTCTTTTCAAAAACCTGCTCATCAATATCGTCCAATTTTATCTTCAATTTATTTTCAAGTCTTCCTCTCAAACTATTTATAACGTCCAACAGATCACGCACAAATTCATCATATGTCAAGCAGGATTTAGAAAGCCGTTCCGATACGGAGTCATACTGCGAATCATTGAAAAATATCTCCTGCGCTTCTTGCGCATGATCACACAAAACCAATGCAATGGCCTTTGACTTATCTCTTTTAGCAAAGCCCTTATTTACGACCGAAACAAAATCATTTCTGTTTTCCAAGCATTTGAGAAGAACAGTACAATCAGCAATAGCCATATACGCATCGATTCTTTTATCTGCTTCTTTCATCATATACGCAAGCTCGCCCTCAAGGCTCTCACTATTATACAGTATCCCTCCGAGAGTTGGATTCGGATCTTCTTGTCCGTACACTCTTGAATCACCCAAAGTGTAGTCATATGAAATATCTTCATGCGATGACCAAAGGAATTTAACAGCAAGGTCAAAGAAGAAGCCAGACAAAGCTTTGTGAGGAGTTAAAGAGGCGACGATAAAATAGAAACCTTGATCTTTTACAAACAAACTTTTGGGTGATGCTTGCTTAAATCCTTTCGGCTCTAACCAACATTTTATTCGCTGGTTAATATCTTTCATTGTCATAGTTCATCTCTCCTCTCAAGTCAACGGGGCGTAGTCCCCTATAATCTCCATAATATCGTTTTTATAAATATTTCCACCTAAAACGTCGCCATTCGGCAAGAACGACACACATCGCACGTTGCACGGTTCCTCCGCGTACGGATTCCTTCACTTGATCCTTTTGCCGTCCGAGAATGCCTGCCCAACCTTTTCTCCAAAGCTCCAATAGGCATGCGTGACGCCGTCATAAATGATAGGATCGAGCTTTTTTGCATCGATCTTCCCGTTTTCGTCAAGAACGCTCTCGTCGGCACAAACGTTGACGATCTCGCCGATGCAGATGCCATCCTCGTTGAATTTGATGAGGCGGCACTCCACCGTCATGGGTAGCTCCTCGATGATCGGCGCGTTAACGTGCACGCTCGGCGTTGTGTGAAAGCCCGCACGCGCCAGCTTATCGGGGGTGACGTTTGCCGAAACGATGCCAACATAGTCGCAGGGCACGACCGTCTTAGCGGTTGCGAAGCTGACCGTGAATGCCTCTGTGCGGCGGATGTTTTCGGTGGTTTTGTGGTCATCGGCAAGGCAGACCATGACCTGATTGGTGTCGTAAACACCGCCCCAAGCCGCATTCATCGCGTTTGGGGTCCCGTCCTCGCCGTAGGTGCCGATGATCAGTACGGGCATTGGATAGAGCCATGTTTTTGCTCCGAAATTTTTACGCATTGTTGTTCCCTCCCATTGTTTTTTGACGTATGCTCAGTCCCATTATATCAAAATTATGCCGCGCTGTCAACCGCATTCTGACGCATATTGCAGACAAACGCATCATACACTATATGCGAAAAGAATGAAAGGTTGGGGGAAAATCATGAAGCGATCAATTGGACTCTGGCAGCTGCTCGGCTTTTCTGTGACCTCACTTGGAGGCACGATCCTTCATTTTCTCTACGAATGGCTCGGTGAGGCATTGTGGATCGCACCGCTCTCGGGTGTGAACGAATCGACCTGGGAGCACATGAAGCTGCTCTTTTGGCCGATGCTGATCTTTGCGATGGTGCAGAGCTTTTTCTTTCGTGAGCGCGCCGATTTCTGGTGCGTGAAGCTGCGCGGAATTTTGCTTGGTCTTGCCCTGATCCCCGTGATCTTCTATACCTGGGGCGGTGCCATCGCCCCCTCCCCCGATTGGTTCAACATTGCTATTTTCTTCCTTTCCGCCGCCATCGCATATCTCTACGAGACTCGCCTTTACCGCAACGGGCGTCTTCGCTGCACGTCTCCCAAAATCGCAATCGTTCTGCTCGCATTGATCGCTCTCGCTTTCGTGATTTTCACCTTTTTTACCCCCAGCCTCGGCATCTTCCGCGATCCGCTCACGGGGAGATTTGGAATATAAAAACAGGAGACCCGAATGCAATTCGCATTTTGGTCTCCCGTTTTTTGTTTCATTCAACTATCAAAAGCTCCGTACAGCATCACCAGCCCTGCACTCAAAAGCATGCCGCCGATGATATCGGTGATCCAATGCACGCCCGATAGCAGTCTACCGAGCACGGTAAAGACGGTAAATGCCAGCACGGCAAGCACAACCGTGCGCCTGAGCATGCGATTTTTGAGCCGCGCACGAAGCTGCATCGCCGCCGTTGGCATCACACACAGGACAAGCAGCGTGGTGGAGGATGGGTAGGACGCCTCGAGAGCTCCGTTGATGAGCACAGGGCGGTAATTGACGGCTACAACCTCGAAAAGCAGATAGAACGCCATCACAGCAGCGTAAAAAGCACCAAGCACGAGGATACTGCGATCCACCTTCCACAGGCTTCTGCGCACGATCCACTGCGCAAGCCCGAGGACGGCAAAGCCGAGTGCCGTGAGGATCGGCACAAGCCCAAGCCAATCAGTGAGAACGTAGAGCTCCGTCCGCACGCCCACAAGATCACGCACAAGCCCGTTCAGCGTGGAAAGCCCCACGGTTGAGCCGTTCGGTCCAATCGGGGCAAGGTCCGCGAGAGCAACAAGGATTGTCCATCCCGCGAAGGCTGCGAGCAGGCAGAGCGCGAGCACAAGTCTTTTCTGTCTTTTCTGTCTTTTCTTTTTCATCTTCTAATCCTTCCTTTTTCTGTATTCGGGTTTTCCCGATCATAGTTTAGCAAAGGAGGACGAAAAAGGCAAGAAGCGACTCGTCACATGCGCGACACGCTTCGTGTCATCGGTGCAAAATGAGCAAAGCCGCCTTCACGGCAAGCAGAGCAAATGCAAAAATGGCGGCATATGGCTGCAGACTGATCACAAAAAACAGCACCGCGACCGCACCGAGTGTCATCGAGATCGGCGTTTTGCTTTTGGTCCAGGCGGACGCCGTGCATGCCTGCAAAGCAAGCGTGAGAACCCCCATTGTGATCAAGCCGATCACAATCACAAAATACGCAATTTGCCGATAAGCCTCCGTTTTTCCAAGCGAGAGTAGCGAAACGGCTTCAATGCCGCCCTCTCCCCTGCTGGCAAGCAAGGGGAGAAACAGCAAAAGACTAAAGCAAAGGTCAAGGAGCCCAAACGTCAAATCACGCGCGTGCGTTTTCGTCTGCCGTTGCGATTTTTCGGCAAGCGTTAGCACCTCGTCTGAGGAAAGGAGCGCATCAACCGTCACCGAAAAGAAGTTGGCGATTGCCTTGAGTGATTCGATATTCGGGCATCCCCTGCCCGACTCCCATTTGGAGACAGCGGTTCGGGAAACGTAGAGACGCTGTGCCAGCTCCTCCTGCGTGAGTCCCCTCTGTTTTCTCAATTCCTGAAGCTTTTCGTGAAATTCCATATCTGATCCTACCGTTTGTTCATTTTGTCATCTACCTCATTATACCATATCCCCGAAGAAAATTCAACCGTTTGATCGCAAAGCTATTGAAGAATCAAACGCTTTGTGATATAATCATGATACAAGCCTGCTGTCGGATACGTGGCAAGCCATGCTAAAAGGGGGGCGAGACGAATGAATGAGCGCATTGAGGCACGAATTTTGGCACAACAGCCCGCGCTTTACCGAGAGATCAGGATAAAAGCGGTTGACGAGCTCAAGCTCCCCGTCACCGTGGGACAGTCGATGATCGGGTTTGGCAAGCTCCTTGACTTTTATCTGTTCTGGATCAGCGAGCGACGCGGAACACTCTGCTTTCGCGCAAGACGGGAATTCACCAAAGCGCGCACGGATAATTCGATTCGTCTTGACTTTTCCGACGAAAACCGAGACGCAATCCTGCATGCGATCGATACCATCTACAACCGCTATCTGCAGGCAACTGCAAACGGCACGTTTGAGCGCGAGGCACAAAGAATGGCAAAAAACGCACCCACTCACGCAATGGATGCAGACCGTTTGGAGAGGTGCCCCGACGTAATGCTGCTTTGGAATGACGTGACGGTTTCAATGCTTGAGAAGCCTGATCGGGAGCCGAGCGACGTCAAGGCAACCGACGCCTCGCAAATGAAGCTCCAAGGACAGCGGACCGTTGAGTTATTCGATAAAATTTTGCGTATTATGGAAGGCAAGTTCACCCAAAACGTGTCGCGCAAGCTTTCCATTTACCGCGATTACATCGCATCCGACCGCGTGACGCTTGCCGACGTTGCCGCCCGATTCAACCTTTCAAGGGAAGGCGTCCGTCAGATTGCGGAGCGTGTGAACGATCGTCTTTTCAAATATTTCAAAAGGGCTATGCAACTTGAGGACGCCGATCTGAACGCATGCATCGAACAGCTCGCGGCGGTTTTGAAGAATGCAGACTACGACCTTGTGGCGTTGGCGCTCTATGGCATGTCGGAGCTGGGAGTAAGAAAGAAGCGGGCGATTTTCAATCTTCTCTTCGGCACTGCGGTGAGTGAGCAGATAATGCAGAAAATCGAACCGCTGGAGGAAGCGCTGCAACGAAATCACGAGCTTGAACTCGGTTGGGAATTTTACCGCTCCAAAATCTGCTACCCCTCCGACGTACAGGCAGACGTCTCGCGCCCTGTTGCGGTCTATGAAAAAGAACAATCCTTTGAAATGGAAGAACGGTTTTGCAGGAAGCTTCAAAAATTCGAGCCGATGATCGGGATTGTCCGAAACCCCGATATCGTTTATTATTCCACAAGTCAAACCGATCACCGTCCCCATTTTCTTTTACGTCTGCCCGACCAAACAAGCGTTTTGGTCCTCGTTTTGCCAACCGTTAATATGGCATTCAGCTATAACATTCAAAGATGCAATGCATTGCATCGCTTTTGCAGGGAACACGGATACGGCTATCTGATCATGGACAATCGCGGAAATTCGATCTACGATATCAAGGCACGCGAGGTTGACACCGAGCTGGTTGACGCTCTCGACGAGATTTTGGAAACGCAGACGATGATCGTTTGGAGACATATCAAGGCGATCAAGGAATGGCGTGCCGTTTCCAACGAGGATATCGCTGCATACGTTTTGCAGAATCGACTCTCCTTTACCATGGAGCCATTTCTCATCCGCCGCAGAACGAAAATATAAAGAAAAGTTCAAGCCTCAATGCCAAGCCGCCGCCCAATTTTTCTTGCACACAGATTGCAATTGGGCGGTCCTTGTGGTATAATAGGGGCATATCAAACAAAAGGAGATCTGACATGGATACAATTCGCCTCGGCAGAACCAATCTCACCGTCACCAAAAACGGATTCGGCGCACTCCCCGTCCAGCGCGTTGGCATGGAGGAGGCACGTGCAATCCTGCGGCGTGCCTACGAGGGCGGCATCAATTATTTTGACACTGCCCGTTTTTACACCGACAGTGAGGAGAAAATCGGCGCAGCACTCGGCGACGTGCGCGAAAAAATCATCATCTCTACCAAGACGATGGCAACCACCGTGGAGGGCTTTTGGGAGGACCTGAACACCAGTCTTTCACTCCTCGGCACCGATTACGTGGACATCTATCAGTTCCACAACCCCGCCTTCTGCCCCAAGCCCGGCGACGGCACGGGTCTTTACGAAGCAATGCTCGAGGCAAAGGCGCGCGGCATGATCCGCCACATCGGCATGACCAACCACCGCCTCTCGGTGGCGCGCGAGTCGATCCTCTCGGGACTTTACGACACTCTGCAGTTTCCCTTCTCCTATCTCGCAGGCGAGCAGGAGGAGGAGCTTGTGCGTCTTTGCGCCGAGCACGACGTCGGCTTTATCTGCATGAAGGCGCTGGCAGGCGGTCTGATCACGCGCTCCGACGTCGCATACGCCTACCTTGCACAGTATCCCGTGGCACCGATCTGGGGAATTCAACGCATGAGTGAGCTCGAGGAGTTTCTCTCCTATCAGGACGAGCCTCCCATGCTCACGCCCGAGCGGCTTGCCTACATCGAAGCCGAGCGCCGCGAGCTGGCGGGCGACTTCTGCCGCGGCTGCGGCTACTGCATGCCCTGCCCCGTTGGCATTGAGATCAACAATTGCGCGCGCATGTCTCTGCTCCTGCGCCGTTCCCCCGCTCACCTGCAGCTCACCCCTGCGGTGCAGGCAAAAATGAAGAAGATCGAGGACTGCATCAACTGCGGTCGCTGCAAGTCCAAATGCCCCTACGGGCTCGACACCCCCGCGCTTTTGCGCAAGAACTACGAGGACTACAAAACCTTTTTGAACTGAAATGCACGAGGTCGGGGCGGTACCGACCCACAAAAAGCAAGAGAGGAGGCAGGTGCATGAAAAAGAAGCTGACCATTGGAATTCTGGCGCACGTTGACGCAGGAAAAACCACGCTCTCCGAAGCCCTGCTCTATCTCTCGGGCAGAATCCGCACACTCGGGCGCGTAGACCACAAAAACACCTATCTCGACACCAACGCCATGGAGCGCGAGCGCGGAATCACGATTTTTTCCAAGCAGGCGCGTTTTTCAACCGAGCACTGCGACTTCATCCTGCTCGACACGCCCGGGCACGTGGATTTTTCGGCAGAGACCGAGCGCACGCTGGCGCTCCTTGACTATGCCATCCTTTTGGTGAGCGCGGCGGACGGTGTGCAGAATCACACGCGCACGCTCTGGCAGCTGCTGGAGTTCTACAACATTCCCACCTTTGTGTTCGTCAACAAGACAGACCTTGCGATCCATCGTCAGGAGGAGCTTGCCGCGTCGATCGCGGAAACGCTTTCGCCGCGTATCGTCCCCTTCTACGAGGCGGACACCCAAGCCGAGCGCGACGAACGCTTGGCACTCCTTTGCGAGGAATTTCTCAACTCGGTGCTCGCGGGAGAACCGATCGGGGCGGATGCAGTTGCCGAGCTGATCGGCAGGCGTCGCCTTTTTCCCTGCCTGTTTGGGTCGGCTCTGCGCACGGTGGGGATCGAATTTCTGCTTGAAACAGTCGACCGACTCACGCGAGCACCGATCTACCCCGAGGACGAATTCGGGGCACGGGTTTACAAGATTGCACGCCACGGCTCGACGCGCTTGACCTACCTCAAAATCACGGGCGGCAGACTCTCTGCACGCGACGAGCTGCGCTATCTCTCGCCCGACGGCAAGCCGATGCGCGAGAAGGTGGCACAGATCAGACTTTATTCGGGCGAAAAATTCGAGCAGGTCGACACGGTTGAAGCAGGTGAGATCTGCGCCGCGATCGGTCTCTCGGCAACCTATGCGGGTCAGGGTCTTGGGCTCGAGAGCGACACCTGCCGCCCAATTCTGGAGCCTGTGCTCTCCTATCGCATCGTCCTGCCCCCCGCATGCGACCCACGCGTATTCTTCCCCAAGCTCAAGGAGCTCGAGGAGGAGGACCCCTCCCTGCATCTGCTTTGGAATGCGGAGCTCTCTCAAATTGAGGCACGTCTGATGGGCGAGATGCAGATCGACCTGCTCCGCCACACGGTGCGCGAGCGCTTTGGGGTCGATTGCCAGCTCGATACGGGTAAAATTCTATACCAGGAAAAAATTGCATCCCGTGCAATCGGAATCGGGCATTTTGAACCGCTCCGCCACTATGCCGAGGTGCAGCTGCTCCTCGAACCGCAGCCAAAGGGAACGGGATTGATCTTTGACACCAAGCTCTCCGAGAACGAGCTGGACCGAAATTGGCAGCGGCTGATCCTCTCGCATCTCTATGAGAAGGCACACAGAGGCACGCTGATCGGAGCAGCTCTGACAGATACTAAAATCACGCTCGTTGCGGGACGTGCACACCTCAAGCACACCGAGGGCGGCGATTTCCGCGAGGCAACCCTGCGTGCCGTCCGCCACGGACTCATGACGGCGGGCTGCGTTCTGCTTGAGCCCTACTACCGCTTCCGCATGGAGCTCCCCGCCGCATCGGTGGGACGTGCAATGAGCGATCTGCAAAACGGCTCTGCCACCTTTGAGATTGAATCGAGCACCGAGGAGCGCGCCGTGATCACGGGCAGAGCCCCTGTTGCCACCCTGCACGGCTACTCGCGCGAACTGCTCTCCTACACGCGCGGCGAGGGTCGCATCTTTTGCACCTCCGATGGCTACGAGCCCTGCCACAACAGCGAGGAGGTGATCGCCTCGGCGGGATACGATCCCGAGGCTGATACCGAAAACACGCCGCATTCGGTCTTTTGCGAACACGGTGCGGGCTTTGTGGTCCCCTGGAGCGAGGTGGACGCCTATAAGCACCTCGATGCCTCGGCATATCTGCGGGGTGCCGACGAGCCGCTCCTGCCGCGCGCATCGGGGCTCGGACGCAAATACAGCCTCTCCGAGGAGGAGCTGGAGGCGATCATGCTCCGTGAGTTTGGTCCGATCAAGCGCCGCCGATACAGCGAGCCGCGGGTGCACGCCGCCGACAAGAAACAGAAAAAGGCACACCGTCCCCCCGAAAAGCCGCACCGACGCATGGTGATTATCGACGGCTACAACGTTATCTATGCGTGGGACAATCTGCGCGAGCTTGCCGACTTCAGTTTGGAGAAGGCACGCGAAACACTCATGGATCTCTTGAGCAATTACGTGGCATATACCAAATGCGAGGTTGTGTTGGTCTTTGACGCCTACCGCGTGAAGGAAGGCGTGGGCTCGGATTTCGTGCATGACAATTACCGCGTGGTCTACACGAGGGAGGATCAGACCGCCGACGCCTATATTGAGAAGCTGATGTTTGAGCTCGGTCCCGACTATGACGTGCGCGTGGTGACGGGCGATCGCTTGGTGCAATTCTCGGCGGTCCATGCAGGCATTCTGCGCGTCACGGCGGCGGAATTTCTCGCCGAGGTCACACTTGTTGGCAACGAAATCGCAGAGTTTATCCGCAAGCTGGCGGAACAGAAAATATAAAAGCACCCGAATGCAGTTCGGTTCGTTTCCAAGCTGCAAATGGGTGCTTTTTGTATTCTGCTTTGGGTCAAAGAGTCGCTTGTTGCACCGCGACGCCCTTACCACACAAACGGGATCAAGCGGTATTTCACCTTTTTTCGGTATGCGGCGTAGCCCTCCAGTCCCTCGGTTAGCACGCGCTCCTCGTCAAGGATGCGCACCACGATCAGGATGGGATAGAGCGCCATCGCGCAGAGTCCCCAAAAGGAGCCGAGGATGAGCGGAATGGGCAGAAACATCAGAAGCGTTGCAAGGTACATCGGGTGGCGCACCGCGCCATAGAGCCCCGTGTCGATCACGCGCTGCCCCTTTTGCACCTCCACCGTGCGCGAAAGATAGGCGTTCTCGCGCATGACCTCGGCGTAGATGCCGTAACCGAGCAGAAAAAGCGCCGAGCAGAGAATCACGCACCATGTCGGCACATGCGACCACCCGAAGCGATAGTCGAGCGCCGAGAGCACAAAGGTGAGCGGAAAAAGCAGACCCGAGAGTGCGAGCACACCCTTTTGCGCCTTTTCCTTCTCGCGTCCGTCAAGCCGCTTTGCAAGCAGCTCGGGAGCACGGAAGATCATCACGATCCCCATGACGAGCATCGGAACGAACAAAAGCACGAGAAAAAGCCACCCGTTGGGGTAATTCCAGGTCCACGCCGGTAAAAACAGGAGTGCCCCGAGCGCAGCAAGTCCCACCGAAAATTTCAAAAATGCATTGCATGCAAGCTTCATGAGTCTCCCCCCTAAAAGGTTAATTTTGCTGTACGGATCAAGAGCTTGGCATCATTCGAGCTCGATGCCAACGGGGCAATGGTCGCTCCCCATCACGTCGGTCAGGATAAAGGAATCCTTCACGCGCGGCAAAAGTCGCTCGGAGACCACGAAATAGTCGATGCGCCACCCCGCGTTCTTCTCACGCGCATGGAACATATAGCTCCACCAAGAATACTCCACGCGATCGGGATATAGGCGGCGGTAGGTGTCGGCAAAGCCCGCATTGAGCAGCTCACCGAACTTGGCACGCTCCTCGTCGGAAAAGCCTGCGTTGCCGCGGTTGGACTTGGGATTTTTGAGGTCGATCTCCTCATGCGCCACGTTGAGGTCTCCGCAATAGATCACGGGCTTCTCTGCGTCGAGCGCGGTGATATAGGCGCGGAGCGCATCCTCCCACGCCATGCGGTAGTCAAGGCGCGCAAGCTCGCGCTGCGCGTTCGGCGTGTAGACGCAGAGCAAATAAAAATCGGGATATTCGAGTGTGATCGCACGCCCCTCACCGTCATGCGCGGGGTCACCGATGCCGTAGCGCACCGAGATCGGCTCGTGCCTGGTAAAGATCGCCGTTCCCGAATAACCCTTTCGTTCGGCGCTGCTCCAATACTGATAGTATCCCGCGGGCGCAAAATCCGCCTGCCCTTCCATCATTTTGGTTTCCTGAATGCACACAAAATCGGCATTCTGCGCAGCAAAAAAATCGGCAAAGCCCTTGCCGAGGCAGGCGCGAAAGCCGTTGACGTTCCATGAAATCAGCTTCAAATCTCCCACTCCTCTCCGCGATCATGTGCGATATACTTTATTATACCACGTTTTTTTGGGGTTTTCAAGATTTTTTTGTCAACGAGACGTTTTTTCTGTCAATTTTCGTGTTGACAAGGTAGGTTTGTTATGATATAATATTAGATATTTTATTATAATGTATACGAAAATCAGGAGACAGTTGCATGGTACTCGATTATATCGTTCTACTCCTCTACGCGGTCGCAATGATCGCGGTGGCGGTTGCTACGAAAAAACGCTCGGGCTCGGTAAGCGACTTTTTGCTTGCGGGCAAGCGAGGACTCAACGGCTGGATGACGGCATTCGCTTACGGAACGACCTATTTTTCTGCCGTGATCTTCATCGGATATGCGGGGCAGTTCGGCCGCTCGTTCGGTTTGGCGTCAGTTTGGATCGGAATTGGAAACGCCGTCATCGGCACGCTCATTGCATGGCTCGTGCTCGCAAAGAGAACTAAGAACATGACGCGCCGCCTGGACGCGAAAACCATGCCCGAGTTTTTTGAAAAACGCTTCGGGAGCACACACCTCAAGCTCTTTTCCGCCGTGATCATCTTCGTTTTTCTCATTCCTTACTCTGCCTCGGTTTACAACGGCTTGAGCAGTCTGTTTGAGATCGTGTTCGGAATCGAGGGCTGGATCGTGATGATTGCGCTCGCCGCGCTCACCGCGCTCTATCTCTTCTTCGGCGGTTATTTTGCAACCGCGCTCTCGGATTTTATCCAGGGCATCCTGATGATCGTTGGCGTGGTCTGCATGGTCCTCTGCTTCATGAACACCAAGCAGGTCAATTGGGACATTTCCGAGCTTGTGGAGAACCCCAATCTCACCTGGTTTACGTTTGACTCCGATCACACGGGGCTCTACGGCAGCACCGCATCACTCATTTCGCTGATTCTGCTCACCTCGCTCGGCGTGTGGGCACTTCCGCAAACCATTCACAAATACTATGCCATCCGCGATAAAAAGGCGATCACGCAGGGCGTTGTGGTGAGCACGGCATTTGCACTCGTCATTGGATTTATCGCCTACTTCACGGGAGCGCTTAGCCACTTCTTCCCCGAGGTTGCGGGCACGCCGGACGCACAGGTGATCCCCGTGATGCTCTCGGTTGCGATCCCCTCGGGTCTGATCGGAGTAATCGCCGTTCTCATCCTCTCGGCAAGCATGTCCACCCTCTCGTCGGTTTCGCTTGCAAGCGCCTCGGTGATTGCCATCGACATCTACAAGGGAGCGATCAACAAAAAAGCAGAGGACAAGCGCGTGAATACCGTGATGCGTTTGCTCTGTCTGCTCTTCGTTGTGATCTCGGTAGTGCTCGCAGTGCTCAATGAGCACCTCCACATTGCCGCCATCGCCTACATGATGGGCATCAGCTGGGGTACACTCGCGGGCTGCTTTATGGGTCCGTACGTGCTCGGTCTGCTTTGGAAGCGCGTAACCGTTCCTGCGGTGTGGGCATCCTGCATCTCCTCCCTCGTTCTCACGGTTTCGCTGATTTTTGTATTCGGCTACGACAAGAACGGTTGGAGCTGCAATTTTACCACCGCGCTCAAGGACGGCGTTGCAACGTCCCCCATGATCGGCGTGATCTGCATGATATTTTCGCTGATCGTCACGGTGTTGGTCAGCCTCATGACCAAAAAGCCCAACGATGAAATTCTCTACTCAGCCTTCGATAAGCCACTCGAAGACGAAATCAAATAAAGAAAGGTTCTCTCTCATGATTTGGTCTAAGGAAGAAACGTTACCAAGAAAAGAAATCGAGGCGCTGCAGCTTGCGCGCCTGCAGGAAACGGTTGCACGCGTGTATGACCGCGTGCCCGCCTACCGCAAAAAAATGGATGACGCGGGTGTGAAGCCCGAGGACATCCAAACGCTCGCCGATCTTGCAAGGCTCCCGTTCGTGACCAAGCAGGATATGCGCGACAACTATCCCTTTGGTCTCTTTGCGGTCGACCGCGACAAGCTCGTGCGCATCCACGCGTCGAGCGGGACAACCGGAAAGCCTACCGTGGTCGGCTACACCGAGGAGGATCTGAAAACCTGGACCGACTGCGTTTCGCGTATTGCCTGCATGGGTGGTGCAAGCTCGCATGACGTGGCACAGATCTGCTTTGGCTACGGCATGTTTACGGGCGCGCTCGGACTCCACTACGGACTTGAGAAGATCGGTGCCACCATCGTTCCCTCCTCCACGGGCAACTCGCAAAAGCAGATCATGTATATGCAGGATTTTGAAACCTCATTGCTGGTTGCGACACCCTCCTACGCACTGCGTCTTGCCGAGGTTGCACGAGAAATGGGCGTGGATCCCGTTCATGACCTGAAGGTGAAGATTGCACTTGTGGGAAGTGAGCTGCTCACCGATGCTATGCGTGAGGAAATGCACAAATATTGGGGTCCCGATATTCTGATTACATCCAACTACGGCATGAGCGAGCTCATGGGTCCCGGCGTTTCGGGTGAATGCCTGGAGCACTGCGGCATGCATATCAACGAGGATTACTTCATCCCCGAGATCATTGATCCCAAAACGGGCGAGATCCTGCCTGCGGGCGAGCAGGGTGAGCTCGTGATCACCTGCATCAAAAAGGAGGGGCTGCCCCTCATCCGCTACCGCACGAAGGATATCACCCGCCTGTTCTACGAGCCCTGTAAATGCGGTCGCACCTTCTGCCGCATGGAAAATCTTTCGGGACGAAGCGACGATATGCTCAAAATTCGCGGCGTAAACGTGTTCCCGAGTCAGATCGAGGAGGTGATCCTCTCGATCCCCGAGCTCGGACCGCACTATGAGATCATCCTCGAGCGCGAGGGCTACCTCGACAAGCTCACGGTGAAGGTCGAGCTCGCGCAGAGCACCGACTCCTTTAAGAAGCTCGAGCAGATTTCCTCCGACGTGCGCTCCCGCCTGAGAACCATTCTCGGTCTGGACGCCAAGGTGATGCTCGAATCGCCCAATACCCTGCAGCGCTTTGAGGGTAAGGCAAAGCGCGTAAAAGATTTCAGATTCAAGGAGTGATAGACATGGCAAAGAAAACGATTATGCTCGGTAACGAGGCAATTGCGAGAGGCGCATGGGAGGCAGGCGTTACCGTCTCCAGCGCATACCCCGGAACCCCCAGCACCGAGATCAGCGAATATCTGGCAAAATACGATGAGGTTTACACCGAGTGGGCACCCAACGAAAAGGTTGCCGCAGAGGTGGCGATCGGTGCTTCAATCGCGGGCGCAAGAAGTATGGCTTGCATGAAGCACGTTGGACTCAACGTGGCAAGCGATCCGCTCTACACCTTTGCCTACACCGGCGTGACCGGAGGCTCGGTGCTGGTGGTTGCAGACGACCCCGGTCTGGCAAGCTCGCAAAACGAGCAGGACACGCGCATGATCGCGCGTGCCGCACACGTTCCGGTGCTTGAGCCCTCCGATAGCTCCGAGGCAAAGGAGTTCATGAAATATGCATACGAGCTCAGCGAACAATACGACACCCCCGTGATCCTGCGCACCACCACCAAGCTTGCGCATTCGCAGAGCACGGTGGAGCTTTGCGACCGCGTAGAGGTGGCACGTAAGGAATATGCACGCAACGTATCCAAATACGTGATGATGCCCGCATCTGCAATCGGCAGACACATTGCCGTGGAGGCGCGTGAGGAAAAGATGGCAAAGGATAGCGCCACCTTCCCCGTCAACCGCATTGAGCTCCGCGACAAAAAGCTCGGATTTATCACCTGCGGCATCGCGTATCAGTACGTCAGAGAGGCTTGCCCCGATGCAAGCGTGCTCAAGCTCGGTTTGGTTAACCCGATCTCCAAGGAATTGATCGCCGATTTTATAGCACAGGTGGAAACGGTTTACGTGTTCGAGGAGCTCGAGCCCGTGATCGAGGAGCAGGTCCGTGCGTGGGGCTTTGACGTGCGCGGCAAGGAGTGCTTCACCCGTCAGGGCGAATACAGCGCAAATATGCTCCGTCGCGTAATCTACGGCAAGGAAGATGCCGCATTCCAAAAGCAGGATGCTCCCAACCGTCCCCCCATCCTCTGCCCCGGATGCCCGCACAGAAGCGTGTTCTCGGTGCTCAAAAAACTCGGCATTCACGCCAGCGGCGACATCGGATGCTACACTCTCGGTGCAGTTGCGCCTCTGGGTGTAATTGACACCACGATCTGCATGGGCGCCAGCATTTCGGGTCTGCACGGTATGGAAAAGGCAGGCGGTAAGGACTTTATCAAAAATTGGGTTGCCGTGATCGGTGACTCGACCTTCCTGCACACGGGTATCAACTCGCTGATCAACATGGTCTACAACAAGGCAACCGGCACCGTGATGATCCTGGACAACCGCACCACGGGTATGACGGGTCATCAGGACCACGCCGCAACCGGCAAGACGCTCAAGGGCGAGGAAACCAACGCGATTAACTTCGTGGAGCTCTGCCACGCGGTGGGCGTGAAGAACGTGATCGAGGTCAATGCGTTTGACGTGCGTGAGCTTGAGCGCGTAGTGCGCGAGAGTGTTGCAAGCGACACGCTCACCGTGATCATCACAAAATCGCCCTGCGTACTGCTCAAGGGACAGAAATTCCCCAACCGTTGCGTGGCAAATCCCGATGCCTGCCGTGCCTGCGGCGCGTGCCTCAAGATCGGTTGTCCCGCCATCACCAAGGGCACCGACGGCAAGATCAAAATCGACGAGACCATGTGCAACGGCTGCGGTCTTTGCAAAAATTACTGCAAGTTCAACGCAATAGAAACGGTGGTGAAATAAAATGACAAAAAATATTATGATCGTGGGTGTTGGCGGTCAGGGTACCCTGCTGACCAGCCGCATCATCGGAAAAACCGCTCTGGAGCAGGGACTTGACGTTAAAATCTCCGAGGTGCACGGCATGGCACAGCGCGGCGGAAGCGTGGTAACCTTTGTGCGCTTCGGCGAATCGGTTGCAGAGCCGGTTGTGGAGGAGGGTCAGGCAGACGTAATCATCGCGTTTGAGCGACTCGAGGCACTTCGTTATTCGCATTTTCTCAAGCCCGATGGCGTGCTTGTGGTCAACGATTGCCGCATCGACCCTATGACCGTTGTGATCGGTGCACGTGAATACCCCGAGGGAATTCTGGAGACATTGCGTCAGCAGCATGCGGTCTACGCAATTGACGGCATGTCGGTTGCAAAGGAGCTCGGGAACAGCAAGGTTCTCAACTCGGTCGTGCTCGGCTACGCCGCGCAATTTATCGGGTTTGACAGAGAGACTTGGCTGGAGGTTGTGGGCAGCACGGTACCTCCGAAGACCGTGGAGCTCAACCGTGCGGCGTTCCTGCGCGGCGCAGAGGCACATCAATCGGTCTAATCAAAAATCATATAATTCTACACAATAACGAGGCAAAAACCATGATTTGGAATGAAACAAAGGAATGCATGAGTCGGGATCAAATGACCGTTCTGCAGAGCGCGCGGCTTGTGAAGCTGGTGGATTACGTCTACCACAACGTCGAGTTCTACCGCAAGAAAATGCAGGCGATCGGCATGATGCCCGGAGATGTTCAGAGTATTGAGGACATCACCAAGCTTCCCTTCACCACGAAAGATGATCTGCGCGACAACTATCCCTTCGGACTTTTTGCCGTTCCCAATTCCGAGATCGTGCGCATTCATGCATCGAGCGGAACAACCGGCAAGGCAACGGTTGTCGGATACACGCGCCGCGACCTGGAGATCTGGTCGGAATGCGTGGCGAGATGTTTGACGATGGCAAACGTTGGCAAGGATGATATCATTCAGGTTGCCTACGGCTACGGGCTGTTCACCGGCGGTCTGGGAGCACACGGCGGCGCGGAGAAGATCGGCGCAACCGTGGTTCCCATGAGCACGGGCAACACCAAAAAGCTGACCACCATGATGGTCGATTTCGGTGCAACGGCGATCGCCTGCACCCCCTCCTATCTGCTTCACATTTCCGAGGCGCTGGAAAACGAGGGTCTGCTCGATCGGATCAAGCTGCGCTCTGCCGTTTGCGGTGCCGAGCCCTGGACCGAAAAAATGCGCAACGAGATCGAATCCAAGCTGGGTATCAAGGCATACGATATTTACGGTTTGACCGAAATCATGGGCCCGGGAGTGGCGTTTGAATGCGAGGCACAGACGGGCATGCATGTGAACGAAGACCATTTTATCATTGAAATTCTGAATCCGGCTACCGGTGAACCCGTGAAGGACGGAGAAAAGGGAGAGATCGTCTTTTCCTGCATTACCAAAGAGGCCTTTCCGCTGTTGCGCTTCCGCACCAAGGATATCGGAACCATTACTCACGAAAAGTGCTCTTGCGGCAGAACCTTTGTAAGAATGTCCAAGCCTATGGGCAGAACCGACGATATGTTGATCATTCGGGGCGTCAATGTGTTCCCCTCTCAGATCGAGACGGTGCTGTTGCAGATGGATCAGTCGCCCAACTATCGGATTCTGGTGGATCGGAAGGGCGCTTTGGACACCCTGGAAGTGCAGGTTGAACTGAGCGAAGAGAAATTTTCTGATACGGTTTCGGAAATCACCAAAGTGGAAAAGGATATCAGCGAGAAGCTCAAGTCGCTTTTGGGCATTGCCGCCAAGGTCACTCTGGTGGCTCCCGGCACCATCGAACGCTCGGAAGGCAAGGCAAAGCGTGTAGTGGATCGGCGTACACTGGTGGATTAGGAAAGGAGCAGAGAAATGTTTGTAAAGCAGCTTTCGGTTTTTGTGGAGAACAAGCAGGGAGCCCTTTCGGATGTGGTGGCATTGCTGTCGGAAAACGGCATCAATATGCGGGCAATTTCCATTGCGGATACCCAGGATTTCGGTGTGTTGCGGATGATTGTCCAGGATTGCGAGAAGGCCAAAGCGGTTCTGAAAGCAGAAAAGGTGATCGTAGCGGTAAATGAGGTTGTGGCCGGGGAACTGGCCGATAAACCCGGAGCCTTGTCGGAGGTGCTGAAGGTGCTGTCTGTTAGCGGCGTGAATGTGGAGTATATGTACGCCTTTGTCAATCCGGTAAAGCAGAGCAGTGCCTGCGTGGTTCTTCGGGCTACAGACAACGAAAAGGCAGCCGGATTGCTGAAAGAAAGGAACATTCCTTTGATTTCTCAAGAGGAATTGGACGCAATTTGAAGACTTTTTCCCGACGGGTTTGGTGTTTGCGCGAATCCG
>ERZ780157.110-NODE-110-length-115119-cov-7.702948_pt1 | contig 115119 bp, 100 predicted proteins | sample MGYA00511169_ERZ780157 | MGnify/ENA primary metagenome ERZ780157 (study PRJEB29588, sample SAMEA1965149) | human gut metagenome | biome: human gut; feature: human-associated habitat; material: faeces | place: Denmark | collected 2008/2010 ...
GAGATGAGGAGAATCGAACTCCTGTCCGAAAATCCCTTGATATAACCTTCTTCGTGGGTAGTCTGTTATTTAGAATTCCCCTTGAAAAGCGCGAACAGACACGCTATTTCCTCGGGTAGCCCTTTTTTGCATGATCGGTTCAAGAGCGAACCACCGATGCATGTTCACCACTTCGATGACATTCAGTCCGAGGCCGTGGTACTCCCCGGAGGAACGGGCGACCCGCAGGTCGCGGCACTGCCAATCTTCACGCCCTGAGGGCGCAAAGATTAGGCAGCCATTGCAACAGTGTTGTTGTCGTTTATTTTTTAAGTTAGGCAGTTTACGAGATTACCCGGCTCGCCACGCTTATCATACCTCAGAATCCCCGTCGAAACCATTGCACCCCCATTTATTTCGGTACTCATATTATACCTCTTTTTGTTCCGTTTGTCAACCTTCATTTTTCGCAAATTACGCCATTTTACGCTGTTTTTGGCGTATTACAGTCCAAAAGTACTCGCTTTTATCTGTTTTTCTGTTCGTTTTTATTATTTCTGCTATTTCTCTTGACATTCTCGTTCGGGTATGATAAAATATAAGTAATAAAATGAAAAGGAGAAATCCCGAACATGAAAAAAAGCTTGATTTTGGTATTGTTGGCACTGGCACTTGTGCTTACCTTTGTTGCATGCACCCCTCCCGACAATGGTGATCCAAAGGACACCGACACCGAGGAAACTGCTGCATCTGACAATGGAGAACCCACGGGTGAGACCACGGGTGAGACTACGGGCTCCGACAACACCACCGACGAAACCGAGGAAAACGAGGCAAACACCAAGTATGAGTTTGCCAGTGACGATGAAACTCGCTTTGGCGATCTTCGCCCCATGCAGCCCGGAAACTGATGAAACAGGAATAAAAATGCCTACCAAATGCAAATCGCATTTGGTAGGCATTTTTTATGATTCTGCAATCTGCTCCATGAGCCAATCGTAAACACATTCCATCACAAAGTCAACGTGTAGCATATCCTTGCCGCCGTTTTGAAGCATCTCCTGCTTTTCAGCCTCGGTTTTCACTTCCATTTCTTCAAAGTAGGCATCAAGCCAGGTTTCAAAATCCTCCGCCGATGGTATGATATTCTCGGTCTGTGCAATTGCATAGAACAGGACGTATTCCTTTGCAATGCTCTTGGATTCGTCGAGCAGGTGCGCGTCGGTCAGTCCAAAATATGCAAGCAGGGCATCGTATTCCATGCCGTAATAGGCGGCGTACATGTGGTATGACTCCTGATAGTTGCGATAGAAGAACAGGTAGGTAGACTCGGGCAGCTCACCAAAGGTGGTTTTTTCAAGCAGCTGCGCCTGAAGGATCGACATGCGGTAGTCCTTGGCATAAGCATCAATCAGCTCGGCATAGGTCTTGCTCTCGTCGATCTTTTTTGCTTCCTCGTCGGAGATCGTGAGATCGTAGATAGCGTGGAGCGTCATCTTGAAGATTACTTCCTTACCCGCCATATCGGTTTTGGGATAGTCCTCAGGGAAGGTTACGGGAACGTCAAATGTTGATCCAACCGTTTGACCGACAATGCCCTCAGCAAAGCCGGAAATATAGCCGCTGCTCGCGTCGATCACAAGCGAGACATCCTCTGCCTTGCCTCCATCAAACGCCACGTTGTTGTGAAAGCCCTCGTAGTCGATAGAAACGTAGTCACCCATTTGTGCCGCTCTGCCCGTGATTTCTTTTTTGCTTGTATCCTGCACGCTTGCATAATACTCCTCAAACACATCAACCGCCGCAAGCAGCTCGACATTTACCGTGTAGGTGAATTCGCGGTAGCTCGGCAACGTCACGAGCGATTTGCAATCTATCTCGGCAAATTTAGGAAAGGGAACCTTTACGTATTCTGCAGGTAGCTCGTTTTTGGTTGAATAGGTAGCGGTTTGACCGTCGCTGCTGAAGGTCAGCGCACCTTTTTTTGTATCGAATACCCAGGAAAGCGTGTCTCCATCCTCGGGTGAAAAGGTGACGATGTTGTCCTCATAGGTGCAGGTGCCCGTATACTTTTGCGTATACTGATAATAGCCCGGCTGAAGGTTGTAAAACGCAATATTGGGCATATCGCGCAGGTCAACAACCGTGAAATTTTCATCCGAATACCAAATATGGTCCACCGTTTTGGGCGTGGAATCAGACGTACTGTCAGAGGTGTCGGTGCCGTCTCCGTTTCCGGGCGTCTTTGGCGTGCAGGATGCGCAAAGAAGCATAGTGAGTGCGAGGAGCAGGCACAGAATTGCGTGAAATTTTTTCATAAAATACCTCTTGTGATTTCAATTTCTATCATTATATCCTATTTTCGTGTGCTTTTCAATAGAAAAGCAGAAATGTTTACATTTCCAGCGCCAATTCCTCTCAAAAAACAGTTGAGCTGTGTCAAATTATGGCGGATGGCATAGAATGATAGCGAGGAGATCATTCTCTGAATATATGATAAAGGAGATTAACGAGTATGGCGGAAAATAGATTTCCGAGCGCACCGCTCCCGTGCAGAGACCGAGACACCGTGTGCATCGAAACCAACAGAGTCTTGGATTCCTGCCGCGATCGCGATTGCTTTGAAAACGTGCGCGTTTACCTCTCGTGCTACGGCAACGAGGCGCTTGAGCGTACGGGAGCCATTCGTGCGAAATGTGCCAAGATCGTTTGGACCTATATCGGAATTGATCCGATCCGTTTCAATCGCGGATTTTATGCGGTGACCGTCCGATTTTACGTGAAAATTACCTTTGAGGCATGCGTGGGCGGCGGTCGCTCGCAGGAGCTGGAGGGAATTGCCGTGCTGGAGAAGCGCGTGATCCTCTACGGTGGCGAGAGCAACGTCAACGTGTTCAAAAGCAACGGATGCCAAAATGATTTTTGTGACCTTCCCCCCGCGTCTGTTTGTGAGGAGCACAACGTACCCACGGCAATCGTGGAGGTGGTAGATCCCGTGCTGCTCAGCACCAGAATTGTGGAAAAAGTGACCGAGTGCAATTGCTGCTGCTGTTGCTGTGAGCAGGACCTGCCTGAGATTGTTCTGAACTCGATGGAGGCGCCCATGAGCTTCGACGATGATCGCGACAATGGAAGATATCTCACCGTTTCTCTCGGAATCTTCTCGATCGTTCGCATCGTTCGACCTGCACAGTATCTTATTCAGGCAACAGAATATTGCATTCCCGAGAAGGAATGTCACCCGGTAGAGGAGGATGACCCCTGCCGCGTGTTCCGTTCTATGCCGTTCCCAACGAGTGAGTTCGGCGTGGGTTGTGCGCCCACACAGAGCTTGGGACTTGACAAACCCTCGCGCTGCGGCTGCGGAAGCTGATCAGAAAAAGTAGGCGCGGCTATGCCGCGCCTACACACTTTTTTTATTCCTCGGTTGCGGGGGGAAGGGATGCGGGCGTTTCTGCCTCGGGCAGATCACGTAGCAGATGATAGTTGCATTTTCCCGTTCCACGGATGCAAGCAGAGGTGATTTCCACCACGCCGACGTCGGGGCGAGAGGGAATTTCATACATGATATCGGTCATTGCGTTCTCAAAAATTGAGCGCAGACCGCGTGCACCGGTGTTACGTTCCAGCGCAAGCTCGGCAACTGCCTCAAGAGCCCCCTCTGCAAAGGTGAGCTTCACGCCATCCATCCGAAACAACTTTTCGTATTGCTTTACGAGCGAGTTCTTCGGCTCGGTCAGAATACGGATCAGCGCACTCTGATCAAGGTCGGAGAGCGGCACAATCATGGGAATTCGTCCCACAAGCTCGGGGATCAGACCGAATTTTACGATATCGTGCGGAACTACGTCACGGTAGATGCCCGTTGTTTTCTTTTCCGCCTTGGTTTTGATCTCGCCGCCAAATCCGATCGTTTGGTTGCCTTTTCTGCTCTCAATGGTGCGATCGAGTCCGTCAAAGGCACCACCGCAGATAAAGAGAATATTTTTGGTGTTAATTTGGATGAATTCCTGATTGGGATGCTTACGTCCACCCTGCGGAGGCACGTTTGCAACCGTACCCTCCAAGATCTTCAGGAGGGCCTGTTGCACGCCCTCACCCGAAACGTCACGCGTGATCGAGCGGTTTTCGCTTCTGCGCGCGATCTTGTCGATCTCGTCAATATAGATAATGCCGCGTTCGGCAAGATCTACGTCAAAATCGGCAGCCTGAATCAGGCGGAGCAGGATATTTTCCACGTCCTCGCCAACGTAGCCCGCCTCGGTGAGCGTGGTTGCGTCTGCGATCGCAAAGGGCACCTTGAGCGTTTTTGCAAGCGTTTGCGCAAGATAGGTTTTACCAACACCCGTCGGACCGATCAGGAGGACGTTGCTCTTTTGGAGCTCCACCTCGTCATCGGGCGGTGCATTGTCGGTTTCCGCCTTCTTTTTCTTGCCCTTGGTCTGTTTCTTGCTCGGTTCCTGCGAGAGGATGCGCTTGTAGTGGTTGTAAACTGCAACCGAAAGCGCGATCTTTGCCTCGTCCTGACCGATTACGTATTGGTCAAGCGTGCTCTTGATCTGCATGGGGCGGGGAAGCTCTGCGAGCGAAAGATTTTCGATGGTGGGCTCTGCGTTGCTTTCCGAAATCAGATCGCTGCATGCCTCCACACAAAAATCGCAGATATAAACGCCCGTGGGAGAGGGGATCAGGAAATTGACCTGATGTTCGTTTCGTCCGCAAAAGGAGCAATGACGCAATCCCTTTGAGGAGCTGTTTGTAGTGTTGTTTGCCATTGGTGTTCCTTTCAGGCGAATGATTTAGGGGCGCTTTTCAAGAACCTGGTCGATCAAACCGTAGTCCTTTGCCTCCTGTGCGGTCATGAAATTGTCACGGTCGGTGCCGCGCTCGATTTCTTCAAGCGTTCTGCCCGTATTTTCGGCAAGAATCTTGTTGAGCAGCTTCTTGGTTCTGAGAATGTGCTCTGCCTGAATCTGGATGTCACTTGCCTGACCGCGTGCACCGCCGAGGGGCTGATGGATCATCACCTCGCTGTGGGGCAGGGCAATGCGCTTGCCCTTGGTGCCTGCAGAGAGCAGAAAGGCGCCCATGCTTGCTGCCATACCGATGCAGATCGTGGAAACGTCACACTTGATGAACTTCATCGTATCGTAGATCGCAAGACCTGCCGAAACCGATCCGCCGGGGGAGTTGATATAAAAATAGATGTCCTTGTCGGGGTCGGCTGCCTCAAGGTAGAGCATCTGTGCTACCACGAGCGATGCGGTTGCGTCGTTAACCTCATCCGAGAGGAATACGATGCGATCGTTGAGCAGTCTTGAAAAAATGTCGAAGGAACGCTCGCCGCGGTTGGTTTGCTCCACCACCATGGGAACGAGCGCGTTTGCTGCGAAATTGTTGTGGTCGATCATTTCATTCATACCTCGTTTCTTCAAATAATACTTTGAACCGGAAATGGCAAAGCTGCGACTTCCGGTTCAAACAGGGGGTTTTTACTTTGCGATTGCGTTCTCTTTTACGAGATCCATTGCCTTTTTGACCTTCATATCCTCGGCGATCGAATCAGCGGGAACCATCTCGCGCACCTTATCCACTTCCATCTGGTAAGCGTCTGCAATGCGCTTGATCTCCTCCTCAACGTCTGCCTTGGAAACCTTGATCTTTTCCTTCTTTGCAATGGTCTCAAGAGCGAGTCTGAGCTTTACCTGCTTCTCAGCCTGGGGACGGAGCTGCTCACGGAGCGTCTCAAGCGTCATGCCGGTGTACTGGAAGTAGGTCTTGAGATCGAGACCCTGCATGCGCAGGCGGTTGTCATAATCGCGAACGAAGTTCTCGGTTTCAGCAACGTACATCTGCTCAGGGATATCTGCCTCAAGCTTTTCGATCAGAGCATCCAGAATCGCATCCTCAAACTTGCGGTCTGCCTCATCCTCGTGTCTCTTTGCAATTTTTGCCTTCACGTCGGCGCGATATTCATCCATCGTGTCAAATTCCGAAACGTCCTTTGCAAAATCATCGTCAAGCTCGGGGAGCTCGATGTGCTTAATCTTGTGGATCACGGTCTTGAACACGGCTGCCTTGCCGGCAAGCTCTTTTGCGTGATACTCCTCGGGGAAGGTAACGTTTACGTCAAACTCCTCCTCGAGCTTGTGACCTGCAACCTGCTCCTCAAAGCCGGGGATAAAGTTGCCCGAGCCGAGCTTGAGGGGATAATCGTTGCCCTTGCCGCCCTCGAATGCCACGCCGTCAACGAAGCCCTCGTAGTCGATGGTGCAAACGTCACCCATCACAGCCTCACCGTCGGTTACCTCAATTTCGCGGGAGTTGCGCTCACGGATCATGCTGATCTCGCGCTCGATCTCCTCGTCGGTAACCTCTTCAACCTTCTTTTCTGCCTCAATGCCGAGGTAGCCGTCGATCTTTGCGGTGGGCTTCACAGCAAACTTTGCCGTGAGAACAACGCCGTTCTCATCAATAGAAACCACGTCGAACTCAGGCTGACCAACCATCTTCAGCTTCGACTCTGCGAGAGCTGCATCGAATGCGTCGGGAAGCACCTCATTGATGGCATCCTCATAGAAAAATCCCTTGCCGTACATCTTTTCGATCACCGAACGGGGCGCCTTGCCCTTGCGGAAGCCGGGAACGTTGATCTTGCCCACCTGCTTGCGGTATGCATTGTTCACTGCCTTGTCAAAGGTAGCCTTGTCTACCGAGAACTCAATGGTGTAAACGTTCTTCTCGGTTTTTTCGGATTTGATCAAACTCATTTTTTGTTGTCCTCCAGAACTCTTGTAAGTGAATTTTTACATTCATTATATTTTATAATTTTTTGACGCTTTTGTCAATAGCTTTTGCAAAAATAAAATGGAATAATTCAAAAATCTGCAGAATAAATCGGCATTGGAGCGAAATTCAGTGCGTCTGCCGCGCAAAGAACCATCTCAATTCCCTCATAAACCTGTGTGCGCGGTGCATAATAAGCGCCGTGGATATGACCGAAATAGCAGGTTTTGATTTCGTATTCGTGCAGGGTATCCAAAATTTCGCGGCAAACAAAGCCGTTCCAAACGGGCGGAAAATGCAAAAATACCAGGATCGGAAGTCCTCGTCCGTCCTCTTGCTGCAACGCCCTCGCGGCATCAAGGCTCAACCGCAGGCGAATGACCTCACGGTTGATAATGCGCGCATAGTCGACCGTTCCAACCGTGTGCTGTTGCGCTTCCTCCACAAACCAACCGCGTGTACCGCAAAGGATACAGTCCTCAATGAGATAGGCATTGTTGTAGAGAATACGGATCGAGCGAATATTGTGCTTTTCCATCAATGCGCTCATTTTTGCTGCGGTTGACCACCAGAAATCGTGGTTGCCCTTGCCGATGAGCTTTTGCCCGGGCAGCGACTCCAGAAAGAGCAGATCGTCGACCGCATCCTCGGGCTTGAGTCCCCAGGAAATGTCGCCCGGGATCACCACAGTATCCTCGGGATTGATTACGGCACGCCAATTTTTTTCAATTTTTTTGATATAATCACGCCAACGCGAACCGAAAACCTCCATGGATTTCGAGCCGTCGGAGGAAAGATGAAGATCGGCAATCACAAAGAGTGACATGAAAACTCCTTTCAAAGTGGTATAATTGGCGTCCATTCGGATAGAATAAGAGCGGGGCGGTTTGTCACCGTTCCACGTCTTTTTATCAAGCATCAAACAGAAAGGATCGGAAAAATGGAAGAAAATCGCACGTATGACAGCTCTTGCGGCTGCAAGCACATCAAGGGCATCAAATGCAACGTTCAAAACTGCTATTTCCACGATATGGAAACCTGCTGCACTGCAAAGGAAATCTCGGTTGGTCCGCGCGAGGCGGGCAGCTCGGGAGACACCCTTTGCGCAACCTTCAAGCCGAAGGAGCAGTAAGCCGCCGAGTGGAGGGGGGGACACATGTTGTGTCCCTCCGTTCTTTTTTTACAGTTGTTTTATCCGATGTAATCGAGCACAGCCTTTGCCATTTCGGTGCGGTCGATCACGCCCTCAAAATTGACGCGACGCGATGCAAGACCTGCCAGCGGATAGGGAATCGCGGTTCCGGTCTTTTCGGAGAGCTGCTCGAGTGCCGCCAGCTCGTTCTCAGCCTCGGTGCCGCTCACAGCGCGGTAGACGTCGTTTGCGAACTTATAGGGGCTTGCGGTCGAGTCGATCACCATCGGACGCAGGTCTCCGCTCTCGCGCACGTACTCCTCGGCTGCGTGGATGGCAACGGCGGTATGCGTGTCGGCAAGGTAGCCGTAGCGGTCAAAGGTTTCGCGGATGGTTTGAGCGGTCTCCTCCTCGGTGGTGAAGTAGCCACTGAAGTTTTTGCGAATTTCTGCAAGAATTTCGGCGTCAACTGTGTAGGCGCCGTCCTTTTTGAGCGCGTTCATGTATGCGGCGGTTTTTTCGCTTCCTGCCGTGAAGTAGAGCAGACGCTCGAGATTGCTCGAAATGAGAATATCCATCGAGGGCGACATGGTCAGATAGAATTCGCGGTTGCGATCGTAGGTACCCGTGCGTAAAAAGTCGGTGAGGATGTTGTTGGTGTTGGATGCGCAGACCATATGTCCGATCGGGAGCCCCATGAGCTTGGCGAGATAAGCGGCAAAGATATTGCCGAAGTTACCCGTGGGAACCGAGATGTTAAAGCTCTCGCCGAGCTTGCATTTGCCTGCGTTGATCAGGTCGCAGTAGGCAGATACGTAGTAAACGATCTGCGGTGCGAGGCGTCCCCAGTTGATCGAGTTAGCGCTCGAGAAGAAGTAGCCCTTCTCATTGAGTGCCTCTGCCATTGCCGCATCACCGAAGATCTCCTTGACGCCGCTTTGTGCATCGTCGAAGTTTCCGCGGATGGCGCAAACGTTGACGTTCGAGCCGGTTTGCGTTGCCATTTGCAGCTTTTGCACGCGGCTGACACCGTCAACCGGATAAAAGACCATGATTTTGATGCCCGGGATATCCTTATATCCTTCAAGCGCCGCCTTGCCCGTGTCACCCGAGGTGGCAACGAGAATGAGCGCGGTGCGCTTTTCTCCTGTTTTTACAAGCGCACGGGAGAGCAGACGGGGCATGATCTGCAGCGCCATATCCTTGAAAGCAGCCGTGGGACCGTGCCAAAGCTCGAGTGATTCAAAGCCGTCATGGATATTGCAAAGCGGTGCGGCACCTCCAACAAAGGAGCGTTCGTCATATGCCGCGGTGCAATCCTCGAGCAGCTCTTCATAGGTGTAGTCAGTAAGGAACTTGGAGAGAATGGTTGCGGCGCGAACGGGGTAGCTTTCGCGGCAGAGTGCCTCGATTTCGCTAAGCGAGAGGGCGGGGATGCTGTCGGGAACAAAGAGCCCACCGTCGGCGGCAAGTCCCTGCTTGATCACCTCTGCGGCAGTTGCGGTTGCGGGTTGTGCATTTCTTGTGCTTTTGTAAAACATGATATTCGAGATCCTTTCAAATGGGATTTTTTACAAACAAATGATAAATAGTTATCCGAGATAGCGTTGCGCAAAGCGCTCGGCATTCTCAAAGAAGATCGCACGAACGAGTGCTTCGGAATAATTGCGTCGCAGCATTTCCTCGGCAAGGCGAGGAAGTTCGGCAAGATTTTGTACGTTGGGCGGAAGATCGCATCCGTCCATGTCACCGCCGAGGCAGAGTGCGTTCGCTGCACCGAGTGAGAGAAAATGCTCAATGTGCGGAAAAACGTCAACCGACGTGGCGTGCGACGCCGAGGTGAGAAATTCCTTGTATAGATTGAGTCCGATGACACCACCCGAGCGCAGAACTGCCTGCACCTGCGTGTCACGCAGATTGCGCGAGACGGGACAAACGGCATACGAATCCGAATGTGAGGCGATCACGGGACGCTTTTTCTGCTCCGCAAGAGCAAAAATGTCCTCTGCCGATGCAAGCGATGCGTGCGAAATATCGGGGATCATACCAAGATCAAGGGCACGCCCGAGTGCTTGCTTGCCAAAATCTGTCAAACCGCTCTCGGTATCGTGTGAGCCACCGATGCAGGTCTCGCCTCGCCAAAGCGGCGTCAGAATACGAACTCCTGCCTCATAGAGTCGATCAACGCGATCAAGCTTGCCTGCCAGAATGCGGGCGTCCTCAAGTGCGAGCAGAAGCGTTGGCGTCTTGCTTATGCCGTCAAATTGCGTCAAAAGTCGCGCTCTCCCATCAAGGAGTGCGGAATCTTGATGGAGATTTTGAAGCATGGCGTGGAAATGTGCCCAGCCTGCCTCGTCATCAAGCGAATAGTCGATCCAGAGTGCCATAACCTGCGTATAGCGCTCGAATACGGATGCTTTATCAAGCGAGACCGCCAAAGTGTTGGATGAGAGTGACTGCGCGGTGCGAAGCATCTCGTAGGCGGTGTCGCAATGCAGATCAAAAAGGGAAAGCTTCATGGGTAGACCTCGTTTCAATATGCCGCCTTGATGTGATGAATTTCGGCAACGCGCGGGCGGCTTTCGTTATCCGCACGCACTAGACGGACCTCGATCACGTCCATGCGCGGCTGCTTGTTGGTGGGATGCTGCGCCAGATACGCTTGTGCTGTCTGCCTTGTGATGCGCTGCTTTTCGGCGTGAACCGCCAGCCGCGGCGGAGGAGCGTCGGGCAACTCGTCAGGACGGTAGGTGCGTGTTTTGACCTCTACGAAAACGAGGTCGCGCAGTGTAGAGGCGATCAGATCGATCTCGCCCTTGCCGTGACGCCAATTTTTCTCCTTGATGCAGTATCCGCGTAGCCGCAGATAGCGTGCCGCACGGCGCTCTCCAAGGTCACCAATCTCCTTTTTCGTCCTGGGGATCATGTATCGTTCTCCAAAAAGCGAATGAATTTTTTACGGTGAATGGGTGAGGGGCCAAACTCACGCAGCGCATCCATGTGCGCCTTTGTGCCGTAGCCCTTGTGCTTGGCGATCCCGTATTGCGGATAGAGTCGGTCAAGTTCTTCGCATTGGCGGTCACGGGTGACCTTTGCAAGGATCGAAGCGGCAGCAATATTCGGGCTGATCGCATCGCCGTGCACAACCGCGCGTGCAGGAATCTGAAAATCTCTTGCCACGTTTCCGTCTATCAGGGCAAAGTCCGCCTTCACGGCCAACCCGTCGATCGCGCGACGCATGGCAAGCAGGTCCGCTTCAAGAATGTTGAGTTGGTCGATCTCCTCCACGCTTGCCTCGGCAATGCAGTATGCGATCGCATTTTCGCGAATGAGATCAAAGAGACGGTCACGTTTTTTTGCGGTCAGCTTTTTGGAATCGTTGAGACCCTCAAGAACAAGACCGTCGGGAAGAATACACGCTGCGGCAACAACGGGACCGCAAAGGGGGCCTCGTCCTGCCTCGTCAACGCCGCAAACCGCGGCATAGCCATCCTCGTGAAGGGAAAGCTCAAGCTGATAGTCAAGCACGGCGAACCTCCTCTCGGGTAACGCGGTCGAGCGTGATGCGACCGAGCTTGCATGCACGGAACTCGTCGAGCAGGGTGATGGCGGTGCGCTCGGTGTTCACCTCGCCTCCGCTGATGAGAAATCCGCGTCGGCGTCCAATTGCCTCAAAGAGATCGTAATCGGAGAACTCCTCAACGGGCGGGATTTCTCCGAGCTTATAGCGTGCTGCCAAAAGCTCTGGGTAAAGTGTGCGCATGCGCTTGCAAAGCACCACGGCGAGCGATTCAATGTCGAGAATTCCGTCGCGGATCGCGCCTGTGAGAGCGAGGTTTTCTCCAACGCGTTTTTCTTCAAACTTCGGCCAGAGGATACCGGGCATATCGAGCAGGTCAACTCCGATGCCTGTGGTAACCCATTGCTTGTCAAGGGTGACACCCGGGCGATTTTCAACCTTGGCCTTTTTATTGCCGCAAATGCGGTTGATCAGCGATGATTTTCCAACGTTGGGGATACCGAGTACCATTGCGCGCACACGTCGTGTCATGCCGCGCTCCTCGTACCGACGGAGCTTTTCGGATAGAATCTCGCGAATTTTGGGGGCAAGACGGTTCAGTCCTTCACCCGTGATGCAGTCGGTGAGCAGGCAATGTGTGTTGCCCTTGGTGTAGAATTCCTGCCAGCGCTTGTTTTGCACGGGGTCGGCAAGCGATGCTTTGTTGAGCAGCAGCAGGGTCGGTTTTCCCTCGGTCAGGCGCGTAATCTCGGGATTGCGCGAGCTATACGGAATTCTTGCATCCAGAATTTCGATAACGATATCAACGTTTTTGAGGTTTTCACAGATCATGCGGCGCGTTTTCGCCATGTGACCGGGAAACCATTGGATATTTTCGGATGGCATGATGAGGCTCGAAATCCTTTCTTAAATTTCGGTGTGTTACTGCTCGATAAAAGAGGTAAAGGGAGCAATGCGGACGATCACCTTGCCGAGAATACAGCGCATATCAACGAAGCCGATCGCCTCGGAGCGACTGTCCATAGAGTTATTGCGGTTGTCTCCCATCACGAATACGTGTCCCTCGGGAACAGTTGCGGAAAAGGTGCGCGTTTGCATCGTATAATGATGCTCTGCGTAGCGGGTGTAGTAGCCGAGCTCAAAGCCGTAGCCATCCTTGAACACCGCGTAGCAATCGTCATATGGCTCACCGTCGATCGTGACCACACCCGTTTCAAAGTTGATCTCAACCTTCTGACCCTCGGTGGCAATCACGCGCTTGACCATTGTTTTTTCAACGGTGGGCGTTGCCACGGTTTTGGTCAGATGAAACACGATGATATCATTTTGTCGGGGGGTATAGTTGAAGCTGTAAAGCAGCAGGTTCTGGTCCTCGTAGAGTGTATTTTCCATCGAATGTCCTTCCACGCGGCAGAGACGGATAACAAAGGTGAACAGCAGCATGACGACAAAGACCGACCATGCAAACATTTCGAGAACGTCAAAAACCGTGCGCAATGCACTGCTCTTGCTCTCGGGCGTCTTGGCGGGGTCTGTGCCCTCGGTAGGCGGAACCGCCTGGGCGGCATCATCCAACGCCTGCTCGGGGGCGGTGACGTCCTCGGGGCGAATGGGATCGTTGTTCATCGGTATTTTTCCTTTCTGTACGGCAGATCAGCGGAGCAACTGCTCCATGAGGGTGAAGCCGTCCTTGAGATAATAGTTTTTTGCCTCGGCACTTTCCTCGGAGAAGGAGGAAACGCCGTCGCGGTCTTTGGTCGAGTCAAAGATAAAGAAGGGAACAGGCAGGGAGGTGTGCGTGCGCAGACGGATCGGCGTGGGGTGATCGGGCAGAACCATCACGCGGAAGTCCTCGCCGTTTTCCATGAGATAATCATAGACCGGCTTGAGGATTTTTTGGTCGATCAGCTCGATCGAGAGCACCTTGTTTTCAAGCTCCGCGCGGTGACCGCATTCATCGGGAGCTTCCACGTGGATGTATACGTAATCGTGACCCTTGCGGAACGCCTCGATCGCGGCGTTTGCCTTGCCCTCGTAGTTGGTGTGCACGTTGCCGGTTGCCCCTTCCACGTCGATCGAGCGCATGCCCGCGCAAAGACCGATGCCCTTGATCAGGTCCACCGCCGAGATCACGGCGGCATCAAGTCCCCATTTCTCACGGAAATTCGGAAGTTGAGGCTTTTTGCCGGGGCTCCAGAGCCACGCCGAGTTGGCAGGCTTGAGTCCGCGAGCGCGTCTTGCCTCATTGACGGGGTGATGATTGAGAATTTCAAAGCTCTCACGCATCAGGCGGTAGAATTCCTCGCCGCCGTTCTCTGCCTTTGGCAGATATTCACCGATGCGCCGACCGAGGATATCGTGGGGACGCATAAAGGGATAGCGATCGTCGCCGTTCTTCCAGATCAGGCAATGGCGGTAGCTCACACCCGTATAGAAGCGGCGGAGCGAGTTGCCAAGCTTTGCCTCGAGTGCTTTGATTAACTTGTTTGCCTCTGCCGTGGTAATCTCGTCGGCACTGTGGTCGAGGATGATCTTGTCGTCATAATCCTCGCCCTCGTCGGAGAGTGTAACCACGTTGCAGCGATATGCTGTTTCGTCGGGCTGCATCTCGATTCCCATGCTCACAGCCTCAAGAGGGGAGCGCCCCTTGGAATAGATTGCGGGATCAAAGGAGAGGATCGCCATATTGGCGGTGTCGCTCTCGGGCACCATGCCGTTGGGAACGTTGGAGACGGTTCCGACGAGCGCTCTTTTTGCAAGCGCATCCATGGTCGGCTTGTGAGCCGCCTGCATCGGCGTGCGGTTGCCGAGCGCCTCAATCTTTTCGTCTGCCATTCCGTCGGGAATCAAAACAAGATATTTCATAGAAGATCCTTTCCGTTTGCTTGGCGGAGCCTGCGTCCGCTTTGAATAATATAAATTATCATCATATATTATATCATACTTTGAAAAAAAGTACAAGAGCGATTCGTTGCTTTTTTCTATGATATTTTTTGTTTTTTAGTCTTCTTTTTCGGAAAAAATGAAAAAAAGAATTGCCAAAGATGTAAACAAATATAATTTTTCTTGCAAAACGGTTTGCGGTATGGTAAAATGATTGACAGAATAGCAAGAGTGGGAAAGGAAGAAAAAATGGCAGACGAAAAAAAACTCGGTCGCGAGGAGCGCTATGCACTTCTTGAGGAAAAATCGAAAAAAATGAGGAAGAACGTTATTCGGGTGGGGGCAATCCTGCTCGGTGTGATCGTGCTTTTGGTTGCGGTCACGCTGATTGCCGATTTTTTGACAAAGCCGCGCGTGAACACCGATATTCCCGATGGTACCTTTGATTTTTATCCGCCTTATGACGGAGATATTCTCACAAGCGAGGAATATCTGCAGCTTAATCGCACCGTGATGTATTTTGACAACGCGATGGGATACGGCATGGGTCTTGAGATCAATCCTGAAACAATGGAGGAGTTCGACGCCCCCGTGTGGTTTCTCTATGAGTATATTCAAACGATCGTGCAGGGAAATGCAACGCTTTACAACACCTATTTCAGCGATGCCTACTACCGCACGCAAAAGCCGAAGGCAAGCTTTGCGCAGCAGATGATCTATGAGACCTCGATCTATTTCAGAAGTGAGTCAGTTGCCCAAAACGGGGATAAGCTGATCACCTATCGCCTTGAATACAAGATCCACCGCAACAACGGAGAATTTCGTACCGACGTTGGCAGCGACGGTATCCGTCCGCAGGATCTGACTCTGCGTGTTTCTCCCGACGGCAGAATTCTGATCGAGTCGCTTGTTACGGTTTTCAAAAATTAAAGAGTGATTTTGACTTTTTATCATCATAAAAATAATAATAATTACATGGTTTAGAAAAAATACGGTGAAAAGAAACTGTATTTTATACTTTTTATAAATTTGTTATCAAACAATATGAATTTGCTATTGACAACCGATTGAAGGCATGGTATAATGGGATCAAGAAAAATCCCAAGCCGTTCAATGGCAAGAATCATCGGCGGACCTTGCACAAAGCGGCAGGGTCCGCCCGCTTTTTTTGCCGAACAGGAGCTGATTATGGAATTTGATTTTGAAAAGACACGAAGTGCGGTCCTCTCACACCCTGTCTATCCCTATGGGATGTCAGCATTGCGAGGGCTCCTCTCCTACGGCATTTTCTCGCTGATGCAGGCGATCGTTTTGCCGCAGTTTCGCGTTTCGTTTCATGAAACGGTGGAGGACATGGTAAAATGGGAAGTGCTGATCATGTTTGCCTGTGAGCTGCTCCTCACGCTTCTGATGCTCAACACCGTGCTCGGTGCCTTTGCCATTTACAATCACCGCGACCGCGAGGCGTTTCTCGCCGCGCATAAGCTTGGCTATGATAAGGCAGAGGAGCGGCGCGCTGTTTTGCACTCCAAGCTGTTTTGGACAGAGGTTGGCAGCTTTGCACTCTGTCTGCTTCTGTTCGGGGTGAGCGTTAACTACACGCCCGTGATGCGTTCCTTTGAGATCACGCTTCCTTCGATCCTGCCGCGTGCCGCACTGACCGTCTTTTATTTGTCGGCGCTGATCGGTCTTTCTCATTTTTCTGCCATCGACGCGCGCGATTATTGGCTTGATCTGCCGCGCAGACTGATGAAAAAATCACTCGCAGTTTCGCTCAATCAAAAGAAAAAGAGCGCTTACAGCTATTGGCGTATGGCTCTGCGGCTGATTTTTTCCACGCTGCTTTATTACGTTGCGGGCATGATCGTCACCTACGTGATCGTGGCGGGCGTCAGCATGGCAGCGGGACTGATGCTGCTGGTGGTGTTCACGCCGAGCCTGCTTGCGGTCATCTTGCTTGTGATTGCTTTTTTCTACCTGCGCACAATTCGTGCACGCATCAAGCTGGTCAAACGCCTCAAGGCAATCTGCAAGGATCGCAATTTCGAGCTGTTGGAACTCAAACGTCCCTACCGTTCGATCTTCCGTGACGCCTACAATGACTATAATATCGCCGTGAAGGTGGGGGAGAGGACTTTTTATTGCCGCCTGATCGCATGCGTCAACCGCGGTAACAAATATACCTTCAACACCGATGACGAAACACTCATACGTGCTCGTATGATCCACATGCCAAAGCCTCGTATGGTTGCTGTTCGTGGCTTTGTACAGACCACGAATTACGGAACAGGCGATGATCTTGAGATTTTCGGCTTCACCTCCGAGATCGACTACACCTTTGAGGCAGACGGCGAAAAGGTGATCCTGCTCAATCCCGTGCCGCGCCGTGTGCGTAAGCAGAGCGGAACACTCATCGGAGAGATGGACAACGGCGACCGCGTGGGAGAATACAGCATCTACACGGGCAACGCCTTTCTGCGCTACATTGACCGTCTCGGAATGGACTTGAGGGGGAGGATCTTTCATGACAACGAATGAATTTCAGCAGGCAATGTTGCAACAAAACACCGCGATCGTTGCCTATGCGCGGAAAAAGAAAATCCGAAAAATTTTACGCGTACTCTTGGTCAATGCGCTGATTATCTCGCTCACGCTTGTCACGCTGGAGCAGATGAACCGTTCTGAAATCAGGCTACCGATCCTCTGCTCAATGCTTGTTGTTTGCGGAGCCTACACGCTTACCGCAAAGCCGCGCGGATTGATCTTTTCGCGTCCGTTCGTTGGTGTGATTGAGCAGGCAACCGTTGAAACGTACGTAGGAGGACATGATGACAATATCCGACGTGTAACTCTCAAGAACAGGCTGATTCTTTCCATCCGCACCGAGAATGGCACAATTCGGCGTTCGGAGGTGGAACGCAAATATGAACCATACTATCGCTGCGGAGATCGCGTTGGGGTGTGGAGCGGTCTTGCGCTTCCGCTCTTGCTTGATGCAGATGAGGAGAGATCCACGGTTTGTTGGTGGTGCGGCAGCATCAACCGTCCCGAGGACGGCGAATGCCTCCATTGCGGCAGAGATCGTTTTCAGACTTGATTTTTTTATTCTCAATTTCATCAAAAACATCAAAAAATTTCACGGGTTGATCCACCTTCAAGCTGCACAAACTTTTATTGAAGTGCATTTTTGAAAGGAGATCAACCCGTGAAAAAATTTATTTCTTTTCTGTTCAGTATGTTTGTTCTTGCTGTAACGCTTTCCGCGCATGCAACGGCGGGCGGCGACGCATATAGCTGGTATTGCAAGCACGTATCAAACCACGCACAGCCCACGGCGGACACTGCGCTTTCCTTTGTGGAGGAGCTTGACGGCTACTATATCGACCACCGACACACTGAGTCGGATGCTGAGGAGAAGGTGATCTATCTCACCTTTGATGCAGGCTATGAAAACGGAAACGTGGCGCGCATTCTCGACGTTTTGAAGGCAGAGGATGTACCCGCAGCCTTCTTCATTCTCGGTGGCTTGATCCGCACTGCCCCCGAGCTCGTGCAACGCATGCAGGCGGAGGGACACCTTGTTTGCAACCACACCGACCGACATCGGGATATGTCGGCATTTGACGATGACGCTTTTCTTTCCGAGCTTCGGGCGCTTGAGACTCGTTACAAGGAGCTCACGGGTGCGGAGCTCGCCCCCTATTACCGTCCACCGGAAGGTCGTTTTTCTCGTGATAATCTCGTTTGTGCGCAAAAAAACGGCTATAAAACGGTCTTTTGGAGCTTTGCTTATCCCGATTGGGACAACAACAGTCAAATGAGTGCCGAACGGGCAAAGGAGATCGTGCTGGAAAATATCCACAACGGGGAGGTGATGCTCCTGCATCCCACCTCGGCAACCAACGCCACCATTCTCAGAGACGTGATCGCGGCGCTCAAGGCAGAGGGCTATCGCTTTGGTACGCTCGACGAGCTGACGGCGGAGGCTCTTGAATGACGTGGCACAGGAAACGCACCCTCGCAGTGAGCGTTGTGGCGCTGCTGCTGATGCTCCGTTTGCTTTGTGTTCCGATTGCGGCGGAAGTTGAATTTTATCGCTCGGTCAAAACCGACACCATGCAGATCGCTATCACCTTTGATGACGGTCCACATCCTTACCTGACGCGGCAAATTCTCGATATATTGGATCGCTATTCGGTGAAAGCAACCTTTTTTATGGTTGGCGTAAACGTTGTGAATTATCCCGACGTAGCGCGTGAGGTGCTTGCGAGAGAGCATGAGGTCGGCAATCACACCTATTCACACGACCGACTCAAAAGCCTCAGCATTGAGGCGATTGAGCGTGAGATCGGGCTCTGTGAGGATGCACTCGAGGAGCTTTGCGAATACCGCCCCCACCTGTTCCGACCTCCGCAGGGAGCGGTGAGCACCTTCGTTGAGCATTGCACCGCTCACAACGATTACACGATGGTGCTCTGGAGCCTTGACACACGTGATTGGGAATGCAAGAATGTCGATGAGATCGTGGAGAGCGTGCTCTCACGCGTCTCCCCGGGGGATATCATTCTCATGCACGATTATATCGGTCACGGGAGCAGAACGCCCGAGGCGCTTGAAATCCTCCTGCCTCGTCTCATCGAGCGCGGATTTGAGCCCGTCACGGTGAGCCGACTGTTGGGAATCGGATAGCAAAATGAAATGAAAAGACGGAAAATCCTTGTAAAACGCAGCATTTTCCGTCTTTTTTGTTACATATCAATTTGATGGCAGCACTTTTATTCGCCTGTCGGTTCACCCTCATCGGAGGTGCCATCGGTCTCCTCGACCTCCTCTTCGTTCGTGCGATAGGGCTCGATCATGTAGCGGTCGATGATCGGGTAAGCCGCATAGGTTGAGGTGAAGGCGGTTACCGCCAGGTAGTAGAGGAAGGGGAGCAGGAGCGGGATCGCAAAGCTGAGCGGGGTCATCATAAAGATCGGGAAGAGCACCACGTTGAGTGCGGTGATCACCACAATTCCGATTAAGCCCATCAGGTTGCGCTTGACACCGAGCGCGGTAAAAATCAGCGCGTTTTTGAAGATCTTTCTGATCGAGAGATCAAAGGTGACCATCAACAGGTAGATGTAGAAGCGCATGAAGAAATAGAGCACCGCCATGATGCAGATTGCCCAGAAGCCGCAGTCGATCCAGAAGGAGCTTGGCATCGACGAAAAATAAAAGATGTCGAACACGAGCAGGAAAATGGCGAGCAGGTCGATCACACCCATCACAAATCCCTGCTTGAGGTTGCGACGGATGGCATAGAAGTAATCCGAGAACAGAAACACGGGCTCGCCGCGCACCATGCTGCGCAGGATATAGGTGGCGCCCGCATTCTGCCAGCCGAAGGTGACAAGCAGGAATACCACACAGATGCCGATGAGCACATAGGTGAGCGTACCGCCGTAGGGGATATTCAGCTGCGCACCAAACAGGTCGAGCAGCTGGGTGACGGTGGGGGACTGTTCGATCAGATTGACGCCGTAGAGCGTGGAGAAGATCGGGTTGTTTTCCACCGGTGTTTTGTCGAAGCCGAGATAAAAATAAACCGCAAGCAGGATCGGGATAACCATTGGGAGCATCAGGAGATTGAGCGAGATCAATTTCCAGAAGCGTCTGCCAAGCAGCTTGAAATAGCGAGCAAAGGTTGGCGTGGTGTCCTCGTCCGGGGCATCGGGACGGTCGGCACGCTTGAAGCTGAATATACGATAAAGCAAGCCCTCTTTTTTGTTCTGACTCAAAGCAATCCTTCCTTTTTTCGTTGCAAAACGATGGTAATATTGCTATTATTTTAGCATATTTTGAGTGAAAAGTCAACAGATACGAAAAATTTACAGAAAAACCGATTTTCGTACAAAAAGTTGACGTGATAAAAGCAAGAAAAACTGAAAAAAAAGAAAAAAGTATCTTGAAAAGCGTTTCGGTCTATGTTATAATATTTACAGAATTTGTAAAAGGAAAGGTGTGGGTGCAAATGAATTTGAAAAAAAGACTCCCCCTGATCGTTGCGATCGTTGCCGTTTTGAGCTTGGTTGGCGCGCTTTTGGTGCTGATTTTGATGGTGCCGAATGCCGATGCTGTTTATAAACGCGTGCTTGAGATCATCCTCGCATGCCTGCTTTTGCTTCTTGCAGCATGCGCGGGCTATTATCTGCTTGTCACGCGTGACGTTGATCCCAACTTCTTCCTGTTTGACCGCGCAAAGAAGCGCAACATTCCGGTTGAGAGCCTCACCTTTACGATCGTAAACGAGCGCATGACCTTCTTTTTAACGATGGTGTGTGAGTCGGTTGAGCAGCTCTGGCAGGAAAACGTGCTTGAGAGTGATCGCAAGCTGGGATACCGCAGAGTATACCGTCCGCTTCTCGCCTATAAGATGCTCTACGATCTGGCAGACAAAAATCTCGAAACCTATTGGAATTGCATGCTTGAGGCAAAGCCCGAGATCATCGAGTCTCTTTGCAGTGCTCTGATGCAGGGCGGCGAGCAGGAAATGGTGAAGGCGCTTCGCTTTATCATGGAAAATCACCGCGAAGCTCCCGAGCGCATCAAGGATTTCGTGATCGGAAACCAGAAATATATTCGCGGCAGAATGCTGGGCTATATTAAGCGCAACATCGAGTTGTTTTATTGATTGGTCCGTTATTGGACAAACGATCCTTCAAAGTCGGAACGTAACCGTGCATGAGGTTTTTATCATGAAATTGAGCATTATAAAACGCGTTTTGATTTCTTTATTCTCAATTTTGATTGCAATTACCTTGATCGCTTGCTCCGGTTCTTCAAATCCAATTCATTCAGATACAACCAATTCAGACCCAACCGATACCGCATCCCCGCCCGAATGTGAGCACTTATGGAAGGAAGCCAACTGCAGTAATCCGAAAATCTGCTTCAAATGTAATAAAACCGAGGGTGAAAAGAACGTCGAAGCCCATGCTTATGTAGAAAAGGGTGAGCAGCTTCTTTGTATCTATTGCGGTGTCCCCGCACCGATCAGGGAAGTGGACTGTGAGCACGTCGCAGGTGCAGACACCTGTCCGCTTTGCGGTGAAACCGAGCTCAACGTCATAAAAAACGTCATCTATATCATTGGAGACGGAATGGGGCTTGAGCATATTGCGGCGGGTGAGATTGCATTCGGAAAGGATTATTGCTTTGATGATTGGCAATTTGCTACCGTAAACACAGATTCTCTGTCGGCTGCAGGCAAAGGGTACAGTGCAGTTACCGATTCTGCCGCTGCAGGAACAGCACTTGCTACCGGTGTTGTCACCTATAATCAATACGTTGGGCGAGATGCAAACAAAAACGATCTTACCACCATTCTCGATCATGCAAAATCACTCGGTAAGCGTACCGGTATCATTAGCACCGATGCTCTTTTCGGTGCAACCCCGGGGGCGTTTTCTGCCCATTGCGACAGTCGGGGGGATTACCCCGGCATTCTCCAATCTCAAATTCAATCGGGAATTGATCTTCTTTGCGGTAATAAGGATAGTAATATCTACCTTAATGATACCGTCATCACACAAAACGGATACGTTCATTGCAAAACAAGCGGTCAGATGCGGAAAAACAGCGACGCCGACAAGCTCTATTGCACGCTGAATATTTTCGGTTATAAAACCTCCTACGGTCATGTGACGCCTTCTCAGGTAACCCCCATCGCGTTGGATTACCTCGATAACGAAACCGGTTTTGTTCTCATGATCGAGCAATCGCATATAGATGCGTATGCGCACACCAATTCGATAGACGACGTTCTGAAGTCTGTCGACGAGCTGAACAATACCGTCGAGGCGATTTTTGAGTGGATGGGTGACCGCACCGATACCGCAATTATTATCACCGCGGATCACGAAACAGGTGATCTTTCGGTCAGTAAGACCAATACGCTCCCGAATTCCACTTCGATCAACAACGGTCCCACGCTTTATTATCTTTTCAATTCGACCGGTCATACCAACTCGACCGTTGGGTTGTTCATCTACGGTGCTGACGTAGATATCGAGCAACACTCCTACTATAATAATCCCTACAATGTCAAAAACACCGATATTTATACCATAGTCTACCGATTATTGCATAATCTTCGTTAGATAAGCAAAGAGGACAGAGAACGTAAAAATGCTCTCTGTCCTTTTTTTGTCGGTAGGTAACGTATTCTGTTAAATATCAGAAATAAATTTTCGGAGAATTCCCCTTTGGGGAGTTTCCTTGCTTTATTTGTGAATTTTGAATCAGAAAATGGGATATCCTGCGGCAGTGTGAGCCTCAATGAGCTCGTTGCAGAGTGCCACGATCTCGTCGGTGGAGAGCTCTGCGGCGGTGTGCGGCTCCATCATAGCTGCCTGGTAAAGTGTCTCGCGGCTACCGGTGTGTGCTGCCTCGATGGTGAGCAGCTGCGGGTAGATGTTGGAGGAGTTCATTGCAGCAAGCTGGAGCGGAAGATTGCCAACGTATGTGGGCGTGATGCCGTTTGCGTCAACAAGGCAGGGAACCTCAACGCATGCCTCTGCCGGCAGGTTGGGGATCAGACCGTTGTTAATCACGTTTCCGCCGATCTTATAGGGGCGGTTGGACATGATCGCTTCCATGATGTGCGAAGCATACTCCTTGGAGCGCTCGTGCTGAACGTTTCCTCCTGCCATGAGCTCTTCCTTCTGGCTCTGCCATTTTGCGATCTGGTTTACGCAGCGACGCGGATATTCGTCGAGCGGAATGTTGAATTTTTCGATCAGATCGGGGCGATTGGGCTTGATGTAGAAGGGATTGTATTCTGCATTGTGCTCGCTGCTTTCGGTGCAGTAGTAGCCGAGCTTGTCAATGTAGTCGAAGCGCACCATGTCGCTGTGCTTTTCGGTTGCGTTCTTTTCCTTTGCGCGGCGGCGGATCTCGGGGTAGAGGTCGTTGCCGTCCTTGTCGGTGATCTCAAGCAGCCATGCCATGTGGTTGATGCCGGCGATCTTGGTGATGCAGCCGTCGAGCTTATCCTCCATATCAACCTTCTTCAGAATGGATTTTGCGCAAACCTGCACGCTGTGGCAAAGACCAACCGTTTTCACGTTGGTGTAACGGAGCATATATCCCGTGAGCATTGCCATGGGATTGGTGTAGTTGAGGAACCATGCGTTGGGGCAAACCTCCTCAATGTCAGCCGCAAAGTCCTTGAGAACGCGGATGGTGCGCATTGCGCGGAAGATACCGCCGATACCGAGGGTGTCGGCAATGGTCTGACGCAGACCGTACTTCTTCGGAATCTCAAAGTCGATGATCGTGCAGGGATCATAAAGACCGACCTGAATTGCGTTGACAACGAAGTCAGCGCCGCGGAGGGCATCTTTTCTTTGTTCCACACCGAGGTACTTCTTCACGGTTGCGCGTCCCTCGTTGATGCTCTGGTTCATTGCCGTAATCAGAAGATAGGATTCCTCAAGTCTGGTGCCGTCAATGTCATAAAGTGCGATTTCAATGTCATGAAAATCGGGGCACATCATGGTGTCGCCCAGCACGTTTTTGGAAAATACGGTACTGCCTGCACCCATAAAAGTAACTTTCATTTCGGTTTTCTCCTTTTTTGCATTTGATATTTGAATTGCTCATACGGCGCTTGTCGCCGTTCTTGGCTTTATTATAGCATATTTTTTTTGAAAAGACTATTGCATTCGGTAACTCATATATGGTATAATGTAACTATTCTGACGAGAATAACGATTTTTCGGGGAGGCGATTTTTATGATTTTGAAGCCTGCAAGGGACACGGTGCTGACCAATGCGCATCTGGGGGACCTCAATCCATTGTTCGTGGGTTGGGAGGATTGCCATGCGGGAAAATCGTTTGGTCCTACTGTACGAAAATACACGCTGATTCATTATGTGGTGCAGGGAGAGGGAACCGTTCAGAAAAACGGGGAGATCTATCCCGTTCATGCAGGTGAGGCTTTTCTGATTCATCCGGGCGAGCTTGTGACCTACACTGCCGACCGAGACGATCCGTGGCATTACCAGTGGGTCGGCTTTGACGGAGCGCTTGCCGTGAAGCTGCGTGAGCTTCCGACCGTTGTGCGGTTTCCGTCGGGTTTGATGCAGGAAATGCTCGACGCTGTAGAAAAGGATATGCCGGAATATCGCATCGCATCGCTCCTGTTTCGGATGTGTGCCGAGCTCAATGAGGGGAAACGCGTGCGCCATCACTACGTGCGACGCGTTCAGGACCACATTCGCGCACTCTACATGCAGCCCTTACGCGTGGAAATGATCGCAGAGCAAATGAATCTCGACCGACGCTATCTTTCCCGTATATTCAAGCAACGAACAGGAAAAAGCATTCAGGAATATTTGATCTCTGTTCGCATGGAGGAGGCGCAGAAGCGGCTTGAGGAGGGCTTTTCGGTAGAGGAAACAGCACATCTGTGCGGCTATGACGATCCATCCAACTTTTCCAAAATGTTTAAGCGTCGAGTTGGTGTCAGCCCGCTTTTTTGGAAGCAGGAGAGACGCTGATCTGCACGGTTAATACGCATTTTTGAGATTTTACCGCATTTTTACCGAGAAATCGGGATGATTTTGCTCGAAAATAAAAGTGACCGAGGTCTTACCGCCGCAAAGCGGCGAGACCTCGGTTTTTGTATGTTGATCAAGTGCGATGTGCTTTTGGAAATTCGCTCGGATGATCGTCCTCGCTCCGCAGGCGCTTGGCATACCAATAAAGGTCGAGCCATTTTCCGTGCTTGAAGCCTGTTTTCGGGAGTGTGGCGATCAGCTTGTAGCCCATCAGCTCGTGAAAGCGGCAGCTGCCGAGATTTTCTCCCGTAATCAAGGCATACAGATTGTGATAGCCAAGCTCTGTCAGACGCGCCTCAAGGAGACGGTATAGCTCCTTGCCGATGCCGCAATGGTGATAATCGGGGGCAACGTAGACCGAAAGATCGGCATCCCAGGAGAACGCCGCTCGCTCAAAGGCAGGGGAGGCGTAGGCATATCCAACGAGCCTGTCACCGTCACAGCAGACAAGCCACGGAAACCTCCCGGTGATCCGCTCAAAGCGCACGGTGAAATCGGAGAGCGAGGGAACCTCGTATTCAAACGTGAATGTGGTGTTGCGGATAAAGGGGGCATAGAGTGCGAGGATTGCGGGAAGGTCCTCGTGTATCGCTTGGCGATAAGTAAGACTCATATCTGCTTCTGCACGCTTTTGTATTCGTCGTAGAAACGGTAATACGGGCATGCGCGCGTTTGCCCCGAGAGAAACTGCACCATTTCGTCCTGATCGAGATTAACGGTGCAAACGTAGCTCTCCCAATCCTCATCATAATCGAAGAAAACGCAACTTTCACACATTCCCGCTGCATTGTTGCTTGCGTTGCTCATTTTGATTTTTCTCCTCCCGTGGTTCGTTATCCTGCTTATATTGCGTTTGGTAGCGTCAGGAATCGAGCTTTTGAAGGATGCGCTCGTAGGTCAAGCCGTAGCTCTCTGCAATGTCGCGCGCGTAGCTCTTGCCGTCGGGCTTGGCACGCGTGATACGGAAGGAGCGCTTGCCCTCGCCAACGATCCCCGCAACGAGTGTGTCGATCGCGGCACCGCCGTGCTCCAACGAGCGGCGGTTAATGTTGTCGATCTCGGCGGCAAGCTCATGCAGGTGGGTGGAGAACAGGCAACGGCAGCCAACGTGTGCAAGGCCGCTGAGCACCTCTGCCGCGATATAGGATGCCTCGTAGCTTCCCGTGGAGGAAAGCGACTCGTCGAGCAGAACGAGGCTGCTTCTTGTGACGCACTCAAAGATTTCCTCAAGACGCGCACATTCTTCACCGAGGCGACCCTTGTCGATGGTGTCCTCGGCACCTGTGGGGAAGTGCGTGTAGATTCCGTCAACAGGAGAGATTACGGCGCTATCGGCAGGGACGTACATTCCGAGCTGGAAAAAGACCTGTGCCAAGCCTACCGCGCAGGTGATCACCGATTTACCGCCGCGGTTGGGGCCTGTGAGCACGTAGATCGTGGCTTTTTCGTCAAAGGTGACGTCATTGGGCACGATCTGCTCCTCGATCTTAAGGGCAACGCAGGGGTTGTAAAGATTTTTTGCAACGAAGGCGCGCTCCTCCATGGGACGGATCTCGGGGATGATAAGCGAGCAGCCCTTGTCACGAAGTGCACGCAAAAGCTCGGTGCCGCGAACAACAAATTCAAATTCCGGCATGAGATTGAGCAAGAATTCGGTGTTTTCCAGAACGTAGGTTTGCACGATCTTCTTCCAGGAGCGCAGGGAAGCCTTATAGACGTCGTTAATCGCGCTGTTGAAGGCAAGTGAGAGCGCCATTTTCTGATTTTCGGATTGCTTCTTGCCGAAGGGCACGAGATTGGCAATGCAGGTGTAGTTATCGTTCTTAAAATTCAGGCGCAGGATTTTATCAAGCACCTCGCCCGACTTGAATGCCTCGGCGTTGATCGAGAGCACGCCTGCCGAGCTCGGACGAAGCTGCGCATCGAGATTGACGCCGATCGTCACGCTCTTGATTTCGCGCACACGCTGGGTCAGCTCCTCGAGCTTGCGGTTGAGCTCGCAATGGTATTCGCTCTCGGCAAGCTGCGTGATGAGTTCCGAGAGCGCCGTAAACGCAGGACTTTTGAGTCGGTCGCGCACGCTCGTTAAGCCTTCGTGCAGAATACGGATGCTCGACACATAGAGCTCGATTTCGGTAATGCTCGAGAGATAATCGTTGGTGTCTCCGCTGTCTGCCTCAAGACGGCGAAGCTCCATGATATCGTTGAGAACGGGGACGAGGCGCGCGAGCATATCGGTCAGCTCGGGGCAGTTGATCATATCGTCAAAGGTTGCCATGCGGTAACGGATGACGTTGGGATCGGAGGTGAAAAATTCAGACAGATCACGGTTTTTCAGATCAAAGAGCTCAAGCAGCCCCAATTCCTGCAGGGTAAACAGATCAATATCGGGCAGGGCGTCTCCAAGATCGTGGACGCGCCGTGTCTCGCTATCGGGGTATATTAAGCTGAATTCGTTGAAATCCATAGGAAATTCAGGTTCCTTTCATTGTTTCTATCTTCATAATTATAGCATAAAAAAAGCTGTTCGTCTATACCTTCACGAAAAAATTTGCAATTAGATGGCAGATTTGATTGACGCGAGGATGAATTTGTGATAAAATATAGAAAAAACGGAGGAGGGTGAGCGCATGGAAATGACTGATATCGTGGATTTGCTCGGCGAGAGCGATCTGCGCCGCACGCTTATGCAATGCGGTATCAATGCGGAAAGATTTTCGCATTACGAGCTTTTTCGGGCATTTTGTGAGGCGCAGCCTCTGCTCTCGCATCACCGCCTTCGGAGCTGCTTTCACGGCATTCTGCGCGCTTTTCCTACATTGGATTTTTCATCCGACAGCGTTGGCTGCAATGATATCTGGAAAAGCGTTGCGGAGGAGCTTCTTCTTGATCCACCCTCGCAAAAGCACCTGACCGAGATGCAATCTGATCGGGAGGATGACGAAAAAGCCCCGTCGGTCGACGAAGCGAAGCTTTGTCGGCGTGCGCAAACCTATGCAGCGAATAGGCTTTTGTTCACCCACGCCGACTCCTGGGAGGCATGGCGAGATGAAATCAACGGGCAGCTCACCGCTCTCGTCGGTCAAGCGTGCAGCGGCGTCCTTTATCGGTTGCCGAAATATTACCGCGATTGCTCACCCAATCCCTACACGGTTGGACAGATTCTCAAGAAGAAACGGCGCAGCTTGCGTGATCGGAGCCTCCTTCACGCACAGCTTTTGCGGCAAATCCTTGCATTTTGCCGAGAAAAAGGGCTTCGGGTGATCCTGATGTCCCAATGTGACGCGCAACATTTGAGGTCGCTCCTGTTTCGCCTGAAGGGCGAGGTTGGCTTGCCCTCGCTTGCATGCTCAACTGCAAGCGATACACCGGAATGGCTCTTGGATTTTGCGGCGGAGAACCGCGAGGTCACGCTCGCCGTTGCGGCTGAAAAAGCCAATACACACGGGGACTGTTTGCAAACGCTCACGCGCCTGTCTCGCATCTATCCAATCGGTAGGATCACCGTAGTTCGGTAAAAGCAGATTGCAAAGGTGATTTCCGGAGCAGAAATATTTTCAAAAAAACAAGGGCAGTCAGTGCGTTTTCGCGCTTGATTGCCCTTGTTTTTTTATTGGTTGACTCGCTGGCGTGAGTCAGTCGGTTTGACTGATAAAATCGGCAAGGAGTGCATCTTGAAGCTGACGGACGGTGTAGGATGCCTTTCCGCCAACGCTCTTGCCGTCGATCTCAATCACGCGCATGCAGAGCGCGGACGCAGAGGTGATCAGGATTTCATCGGCATCATAGAGCTCGGAAAGCGTGTAGGGACGCTCCAAAACGGGGACTGAGAATGCCTTGCAGGTTTCAATCAGATGTGCGCGTCCCGTTCCTGCGAGAATCAGCTCGTTGGCGGGATGCGTGATCAACGTGCCGTTCTTGAGGATTGAGAGATTTGAATGGGCACATTCGGTCACAATGTCGCCGCGATGCAAAATGCATTCGTCCACACCTGCCTCAACGGTTGCCTGCGTGGCAATCACGTTGGGGATAAGATTGAGCGTTTTGATGTTGCAATGATGGTGGCGCGTGTCCTCCATCGTGATGCAACGCATGGGCTGATAGGTGTCACGGATCTCGGCAGGCTTGAGCATGACCCAAAGATTTGCGGGGACGTCCTCAAGAAATGCGTGGGAGCGCAGTCCAGTTCCGCGTGAGAGCTGAAAATAAACCCATTGATTGCCCGATTCCAGCTTTTTAACCAGATCGGCGAGAAGCGTGCAAAGCTCTGCCTTTGAAACGGTTGGCTTGATTCGGAGTCGCTCTGCACTCGCAAAAAAGCGATCCACGTGCTCCTCCAGCGCGTATATATGGTAATTTCGGCTGTATGTAACGTCGTAAATCCCATCGCCGAAATAGCAGGCGCGGTCGAGCATCGGAACCGACATTTTTTCCAGCTCATCGTATTTTCCGTTGTAATATCCAAGAGTTTTCATAAGCATCAGGCAGGATTCCTTTCGGGCAGAGTGGTGTTGGCGATCGTTTCGAGGAGTGCGATCTCATCGGCTGTATAGTGTCCGTTTGGATCGGCGAGTGCCGCAATAGCCACCTCTTTTGCGCTTCGGGCAATCGGAGCGGCTTGCGTTTTGGTTTGTGTTGTTCCGTCGGAATAGGAAAAGTGAAGCGTGAAATTCGCCGAATAGGCGGTGTCAAGGTGATCGGGCGAGAGCGTTGCGGTGTCCAGATCGAGGCGCACCAATCCGTTCGGTTGTGTCAATGCGGAGGTCAGCGTGATCGGATTACTAACCGTATGCTCGGTGCCCCAAGTTGCCGTGATCTGCAGGCGGTTGCCGCTGCAAAGTGCCTCATACGATGCTCCGCTCATCAGCGTGGAAAAACGCAGGTGCGGTTGGCTTGAGAGTGAGAGGGCAGCCCCCGTGACCGGTCTCCAATCGAGAAAGACGGCGCGAAGGGTCAGATCATTCTCGAGCATCAGGTTTCCGCCCGAGGGCAGAAAGGAACCGTCTGATCCGAGCCAACCCGCAAAATCGGGGCTATCGGAAACGGGAAGGGTGAGTCGATCACCTGCAAGATGCGTTTCGCTCGTTGTGGTGTTGGCAACCTCATAGGTTACCGTAACCGACGGTGGCGGTGAGATCCTGACGTATATCACTGCGCAGAGCACGTAGGCGTTGTGTTTTCTTGTATTGTCCGAGCCATAGGCTGCTCTGCCGCGTATTACAAGTATATGCGAGGTGTTTTCCGAAAAGTTCGCAGGAATCGTTGTATCCAGCATCTTTCCGTCCGAAACCGTTTTCCATTCATCCTCATCCCAGCGGAATTCCAAAGCCTCTATGCCATAGGAGTGGGTAAATACCGCCTCCAATTTGACCGATGCGGTAGGGTAGGTTTCATAATTGAGATAGATCGCACCGTTTGAGGCGCTCTTTCTGTCGGGGGCAGTCATTTCGCCCGAATAGGAGTATCGCGCGGATGCAACGGCGGTTGCGGAGCAGGTGCCTGCCGCAGGATCGGCGGCAATCTTGCTCGGCATACCGTCGTAAACGGGAATCAAAAAGGTGCAGGCGGAGTCGAGAATTCCGGTGGAAGCGAAGGATTGATAAAGAATTTTGCCCTCGCTCATTGCGCCCGGGATTGATGCCATGTATTGTTTCCAGAAATTGGACCCCGACCGTGCGTCAACGTTGAATTTTTGCAGGTAGATCGTGGGCTGATAAGCATCCACATAGTTGGTCTTGAGGAAATACGCACCGCCCTTGAGTGCCTTCCACCGCGTGTTCCATGCAGGCGAGCCGCCCCATTCGTCGGAGAGGGCAGGGGTTCCGTTTCTTGCATAGGTCATGGCGTTGTGGTAGATTTCAAACACACCCTTGCCGCTTGCCTTGATGTTGTAGTAGTTATAAAGCCCGTTAAGTGCAAGAAGATCATTGCTCGTATAGCCGCTGCTCGGGGGCAGGACTGCTTTGCCTGAGTCGGTGTACTGCGTCTGATGAACATAGAACTCGTTGAGCTTCGATCCGCAGCTGCCCGATATCACGGGGGAAGTACCCGACACTCCCTGCTCCTGGCGCACCTTTACTGCAAGGAAAACGGGATTGATGCCGAGCGAGCGTCCGATCTCACAGAAATAAGCGGCGTAGGTCATTCCGTTCTCCAAGCGTGCATTCTCCATGAAGGTGCCGCGGAGCACCGCCTCAACCGTTTCCGCCGAGGCGTCGGTTCCACGGGAGAGATCAAAAAATTGGAAAATATCGGACTCGTTGAGGAAATTGCGCGGGTCCATGAAGTAGGCAACCGCCGCACGGGAGGGCTGATAGTAGCCTGTTTCGGGTTGATTGCGGTTGGTTTCATGCCAATAGGCAGAATATGTATCGGATTTTGAGATCAGATTGAGATCCTCGGTCTCGGTCTCGCGGTCGAGGACGTACTGCCACGTATAGCGAGTGTCCTGATCTGTGATGCAGAGCGGCTCAAAGCGCCAGGTGGGATGAAGCAGATGCAGCTCGGTGAGCGCGGTGGCGTAGTCCTTCGGAAAGCCTGCATCGAGGAGCGATTGATAATAGAGCGCTGCCTCGCCCGAGAAAAAGCAATCGTTCCCGCTGGGGGAGAGCATCATTTGCAGAATTAGGGTGGATAGCAGAACCACGAGAAGCAGAACCGAAAGCCAGGCGCGGATACGTTCTTTTTTTGCGTTTTGCATGATTATCTCCTCCTTTTTTATGATTTGGAAATCTCCACCTCTATTATAACATATTTTTTTGCATTTTGCGATAGATTCCATAAAAAAATAAATATTTTTTTGCGAATTTTTCCGGGTACAGATATTTGTTTTGCAGACGTGAATCAAGTCATAACCACCGGCCGTGCCGGTGGCTTGCACCAGCCCCCGTGGGGCATGTCAATAGGCCGAGCCTTAAGGCTCGCCGAAAAAAGTCTGCCAACCGCACGACTTTTACAGGCATGCCCCTAAAGGGGCTCTATTTATTTGCCCCCTTTTACCGGCTCACCCGTAAACGGGTCAACAAACTCTTTTATGCTCAATTGATCATCTTCATAATCTTGCTGCAATTGATTCCGTATGTACTGCTCAATTGCCTTTTTATTGCGTCCTACTGTGTCTACATAATATCCTCTACACCAGAAATGCCGATTCCCATACTTGTATTTCAAATTGGCATACTTCTCAAATATCATTAAACTACTTTTTCCTTTGAGATATCCCATAATTTGAGATACACTATATTTGGGTGGTATTGATACCAGCATATGGATATGATCTTTACATGCTTCTGCTTCTATGATTTCTATCCCTTTATACTCGCAAAGCTTTCTCAACATCATCCCTATGTCCGTTTTTATCTTTCCGTACATAATTTGTCGGCGATATTTTGGCGCAAATACAATATGGTACTTGCAATTCCATTGCGTATGTGCTAAACTATCTGTATCAAGTTTCACGACTTGATCCTCCTTTGATGTTTTTATTGTTTGGTTGGCAGACCGACTTTATTATACATCAAAGGAGGTGCTTTTTCTACTCATAGCTAAAGCTTTTTGGAACCACCAGCACTGCTGGTGGTTTTCGTTATACAAAAATACCGCCGCACGAAATTCGTACGGCGGTAAGTGATTTTATCAACTCTTTTTCGTAAATTCAATGTGTCCGTTCTCGGCTTTTGCAAGAATTGCATCACCTGCCGAAATGTGACCCTCAAGCAGCTCGGTCGAGAGCGCATCCTCCACCATGCGGACCACGGCACGGCGGAGCGGACGCGCACCGTAGGTCGGGTCGAAGCCCTCGCGCGCAAGCAGACTTGCCACAGAGGGATCAAATTCGATCTCGATCGAAAGCGCACGCACGCGCTTGACGACCTCGGCAAGCATGAGGTGTACGATTTCTTCAATATCACTCTGTCCGAGCGAATTGAAAATGATGATATCGTCCACGCGGTTGAGAAATTCGGGACGGAATGTGCTCTTGAGTGCCTGCATCATCCTTGATTGCATTGCTTCACGGTCGTTTGCAACGGGTGTGGTGCTAAATCCCAGCGAGGCGGTTGCCTTCATTTCGCCCGCACCTACGTTGGAGGTGAGAATAATCACTGTGTTGCGAAAATCCACGTGCCGTCCCTGGGAGTCGGTCAGAACACCGTCCTCAAGAACCTGCAAGAGAATGTTGAACACGTCGGGATGTGCCTTTTCGATCTCGTCAAAGAGCACCACCGAATAGGGCTTGCGGCGAATTCGCTCGGTGAGCTGACCGCCTTCCTCGAATCCAACGTAGCCGGGAGGGGAACCGATCAGCTTGGAAACGCTGTGCTTTTCCATATATTCCGACATATCCAATCGGATCATAGCCGAGCGGTCGCCGAACATCACCTCGGCAAGTGCCTTGGCAAGCTCGGTCTTTCCGATACCCGTGAGACCCATAAAGATGAAGGAGCCGATGGGGCGACTCGGGTCCTTGAGTCCCATTCTGCCGCGACGGATCGCACGAGCAACCGCGTCGATCGCATCATTCTGACCGATCACGCGCTCCTTGAGCAGAGCATCAAGCTTCAAAAGCTTTTCGCTCTCCTCCTCAAGCAGACGACTCACGGGGATGCCCGTCCATTGGGTCACAACGTCGGCAACGTCAGCCTCGGTCACTGTGAGTGCGGTGTCCTTTTGCACGCGCTCCCATTCCGCCTTCTTCGCATCGAACTCCTCGCGTGCCTTTTTCTCCTCGTCGCGGAGTCTTGCAGCACGCTCAAAATTTTGCTCGGAGATCGCCTCCTCCTTTTCGCGTGCCAGCTCACCGATTCTTGCCTCGAGGTCCTTGAGGTCAGGGGGAGAGGTATGTGCGCTGATCCGCAGACGTGATGCCGCCTCGTCGATCAGATCAATTGCCTTATCGGGGAGAAAACGGTCGGGAATATAACGGATCGAAAGATCAACCGCAGCCTCAAGCGCCGATTGATCAATTTTGAGCTTGTGATGTGCCTCGTATTTTTCGCAGAGACCGCAAAGAATTCTGATCGCATCATCACGGCTCGGCTCACCGACCGTCACCGATTGGAAGCGGCGTTCAAGGGCTGCGTCCTTTTCGATATGCTTGCGATATTCCGAGATTGTAGTGGCGCCGATCACCTGCATCTCGCCGCGTGCCAGGGCAGGCTTGATAATATTTGCGGCATCCACGGCACCCTCTGCGGCACCTGCTCCGATGATGGTGTGGATCTCGTCGATAAAGAGGATGATATTTGGTTTTTTTCGAACCTCCTCCATCACGTTTTTGAAGCGCTCCTCAAACTCTCCTCGGTATTTTGCACCTGCGATCATCGAGGCAATGTCGAGCGTGACGATGATCCGATCGCGCAGCCCTTCGGGCACGTTGCCCGAAACGATCCGTTGGGCGAGTCCCTCAACCACCGCCGTTTTACCGACACCGGGCTCGCCGATAAGGCAGGGATTGTTTTTGGTTCGTCTGGAAAGAATCTGAATCACGCGCTCGGTCTCGGCATTTCTGCCGATGATCGGATCAAGCTTACCTGCCTTTGCCTGCTCGGTCAGATCGCGACCGAAGTTCTTGAGCGTGGTAGCACTCGCAAGTCCGCTGCCGCCACTCTCACCGCTCTTGCGATCGGCAGAGCTGCGGCTTGGAGCAGGGTCGTTTTGCGAGCTTGCCGTGCTTTCAAGATATCTTGTCAGATCGTCGCGCAGCTCTCCAACCGAAACATCAAATGCCTCAAGCAGTTGCACGGCAACCGAATCGCGCTCCCCGAGAAGCGCAAGCAGAAGATGCTCGGTGCCGATATAGCTCTGGCGGTACTGTTGTGCTTCACGGAGCGACGATTCAATGATGCTTCTGGTGCGTGGCGTCATGTCGGAAGGAGACACCGAGGAGGGAGAGCCCACTCCCTGGTTCTTTGCCACGGCTGCCTTGATTTTTTCAAAATCGGCTCCGCGCTCCTTCAAATAATGTGCAGCGAAGCCTGCGTCCTCGGCGAGAAGTGCCAGAAGCAGATGTTCAGAGCCGATATACGTGTGACCCATCTCGGAGGCAATGCGAAGCGAGAGATTGAGTACGTTTTGCGCTTTTTGGGTAAAGCGATTGGACATGGTCGTTCATCTTCCTTTCTGTGGGGGATTGGGGGGAGGGACTTATTTTCCCTCAAATACAGCCCTGACCGTTTGTGCACGGAGCTTATCGCGTGCCGCCTCGGTTTTGGGCGGTGTATCGACCGAAAGTGTCAGCGTTGCAGGCATTGCATCAACCAAAAGTCTGCCGAGCTGCTCGTAGCCGATCCCCTCAACGATGCCAAGTGCAATTCCGAGGCGAACGTCAGCAAACAGCTTGATAAATTCTGCGGTGGAGAGCATGTGTGCATAGCGAAGCGTGCCCTCTGCGCGTTTGATGCGGTCGGTCAGACGGTCAAGCGCATCGCCCGTGACAGATTGGCGTGCACGGAGCTCACTCTCATTGATCTGTCGGATTGCCTCGGATAGCTTGCGAAGTGTTTCCTCCTCGCTGATGCCAAGTGTAATCTGATTGGAAATCTGATACATACAGCCTGCCGAACCGCTGCCCTCGCCAAAAATTCCGCGAACGGTCAGCCCGATTTTAGAAAGTTGAGATGCAAGCGATTCCATATATCCACCGCGTGTCAAAGCGGGCAGAAACATCATTACCGAGGCACGCATACCAGTGCCAAGATTGGTGGGGCAGTGTGTCAGATAGCCAAGCTCCTCACTGTACGCAAAATCAAAATCCTCGTCAAGTCGCTTTTCGGCACGGAGCGCGTTGCGATAGGCATCCTCGAGCGAGAGACCTGCCAGAATACATTGAATGCGCAGATGATCCTCCTCGCAAACCATCACGGCAAGACCCGAGTTTTCCTGCAAAAAGAGTGCATGGGGCACCCCTTTGCTTGCAAATTCAGGGCTGACGTAGTGTTTTTCCACGTAGGAGGTTGCCATGATGGGGGAGAGGTCGGCAAAATTGATTTTTTTGAAGCCCGAGGACTCCAGAGGTGCAGAAATTTTTTCAATGATTTCGTTTGCACCGTCGATGTCGAGGCGGGATGCAAAGGGATAGCCGCAGATATTTCTTGCCAAACGCACGCGCGAGCTGATCACGGTTTCCATTGCGTTGCCCTTCGTATGATACCAAGCCATCTCATTCACCGTCCTTTCCCGATTGCTCGTTCAGAGCGCGGATTTCGTCACGGAGCTTAGCCGCGCCTTCGTAGTCTTCCTTTTCGATTGCGGTTTGCAGATCACGGCGCAGCTTTTTGAGCTGCTCGTCACGTGCCTGCTTTGCTCGATGACGTGCGGGAGCCTGTCCCGTGTGTGTGGTGGTGCCGTGCACCGACCCGATCAGGCGTGCAAGCTCTGCGCGGAAGGTAGCGTAACAATCGGGGCAGCCAACCTTGCCGCTCTTGGCGATCTCGGAGTAGACAGACCCACAGGTGGGGCATTTCTTTTCCTCTGCCACTGCTTTAACCGAAGGAATTCCAAAAAGACCACCGAAGATGTTGTCGTGCAGATTGCTGAAGGGGTCGGCAAAGCTATCGAGCATCGAGGTCACGTCCTGCAGGTCGCCTTTTTCACGTAGCTTTGCGGCACATTCTCCGCAAAGCGAATAGGAGCGCGCACGGCCATTGATGTTTTCATTGTAAAAGACTGTTGCAGTCCTTTTTTTGCAGCTTTCACATAACATAAAAGATCAATCCTTTCTCAAGCCGTTTCAAAACGGCATTCAATTTGTTTCATTATAGCGCATTTTGCATGCGAAGCTTGTCGCAATTTCTGTAAAACAGGAAAAAAATGGAAAAATTATCGGTTTGTCATCAAGGCAAGGATTATTTGCTTGAAAATATCGGCGCGGACCCTACCTCGTACGCTCGGCGGAATTGATGTCAGAGCGGCAGAGGAGAGTGCAGCAAGTGCCAGACGGAACTCGCCCTCGTCGATGCAACGGTTGCCGAGCAGGTTCTTCAGATATGCAATTGCCTCGCTCTCGTCGATGCTGTCTCCGATCGCGCAGAAAAAGTGCATCAGATATTCATTCTGTCCCATTTGCTTGCGAACGATGCGAATGCAGCCCCCGCCACCTCTGCGTGATTCGGTTACGTAGCCGCGCTCGGGGGTGAAGCGGGAGGAGATCACGTAGCTGATCTGACTTGGCACACAGCCGAGTCGGTTTGCCATTTCGTTTCGCTGCAACTCGAGAATTCCGTTACTCTCGTTGAGCATTTCCTCGATCATTTGTGCAATATAATCTGTAAGCATTGGAAAAGATCCTTTCTGCGTTTGCTTTTGACTTTCTTTGACCTTCGAGTATATTATAAGCCGAAAGTCAAACAAAGTCAAAGTCAAACAAAGTCAAAAACAGGCGATGAAAGACGGTGAGAGACGATAAAATGAATTTAGCACCGCTTTTTCTCTTTTTTTCGTTGTTTTGAAAAGTCAAAGACAAGGGGCGAATAAAAGTCGCAGGACGACTACGGGAGGGAATATTTCGCTTTTCCTGGGTCTATTTAATTTTTAGTGTAGAATTGAAAAAACTTTTATGGTACTCGGTAGGAGATTGTCCATAGGCCTTGTGGAAGCTACGTGTAAAATGTGACATATTGGAAAATCCGCATTCAAAACATATTTCTGTAACTATTACATCCTCTTTCCGCAACATAAATGCGGCATAATCCAATCTAAGTCGTATGAGATATGTAGCAAAATTCACCCCCATATTTCTCCTAAATATCGTAGACAGATATTGAGGTGAAACAGAGAGCTGCTCTGCCACGCTTTTCAGATTGATCGCCTCACGAAAATGCTCGTGCAGATAGTTTGCGCACTCGATGGCGATCCGATATCCGCGACTGACCGAGGCGGGACGCACAGCGGACCCCTCCTTCACAACCCGATGCGCCGCCGCGGAGATCAGATGCTCGGCGTAGCGCCGATCCTCTCCCTCCACCAAGAGCTCCTCAAACAGACGCGCCAAAAAGCCGTTGGGGTCCAAGTCGGTCAACACCGCCGAACCATCGGGGGTGTTCCCCCGAAATACGTCACCATTAAAGCTGATCTTGATATAGGTTGAATCGGTGGGCTCCTCCACCAGAATTTCGTGAAAATCCGAGGGGCAGATCAGCACCGCGCTGACCGTGTCGATCTCACGGCGCTCACCGTTGATCAGCACTCCACCCCGAAAAGGGCGGTATAGTGTCATCTCATAATAGGTATGCATGTGCATGGGGAAGCTATACACCGTTCCCCTGTGAATTTTGATCTCCCCTTGAGGATTGTTTAATTTTTTCATGACGTCTCCCTGAGAAAATTTGCAAAGATTTGGTGAAGAAACCGCAAGTATTTACAGATATATTATAGTATAATTATAAAAAAAGTCAAGAGAAAGGCGATTTTTATGAGCAATTTCTTAAAAAAGATCAATCCGACCTTCTTTTTGGGTCTGAATTACTGGGCATCCGATAACGCCACCCGTATGTGGGAGGACTTTCATCCTGAGGTGATTCGGGAGGATTTCCAACGCATTCGTGAGGCAGGAATCACCCATTTGCGGGTCTTTCCGCTTTGGCATGTCTTTCAGCCTCTTCATTTGCTCTATACCCGTCACAACGTTCCCATGGAATATTCCTTTGACGATACCCCTTTGCCCGATACGCCCGCGGGTGCGGCGGGCGTGAGCGAGGTGGCATGCGAACGGTTCGAGCTCTTCTGTCGGCTTGCCGCCGACTGCGGCTTGAAGCTGATTGTGGGACTGATTACCGGTTATATGTCCTCCCGCACCTACGCGCCCCCCGCCTTTGACGGACGGGATCTTCTCACCGATCCTACGGTAATCAAGTGGCAAACCCGCTTCGTGCGGTATTTTGTGTCCCGTTTTCAACAGTCCGATGCCATCGTGGCGTGGGATTTGGGAAATGAAACCAACTTTCTTCCCTGTGCCTCTGACAATCCGGATGCCTTTCAGCTTTGGGCAACGGTGATCTCGAGTACCATTCGCCTTGCCGATCCGACCCGTCCCGTGGTATCGGGCTTTGCTAATTCTGATCGTATCGACGCACCTACCGTATCCCCGGGACAGTTCAATCAACGCTCGGTAGGAGAGCTTTGTGACGTACACACCGTTCATCCCTATCCCACCACCAGCACGCCCGATCCCATTTCCACCATGCGAACGGTTCTCTCCGTGATCGCCCGCTGTCGATTGGCAGAGGACGTCAGCGGGGTTCCCACCTTTATTCAGGAATTCGGTTCGATCGGTTATCAGCTTTGCTCTCGCAAAACCGAGGCGGATTTTTACCGTTGCTCACTGCTTGCCGCTCTTGCTCATGACTGTCACGGTACCATGTGGTGGTGCGCCTTCGATCAAGGACATTTCGATTTTTATCCCTACAACTGGAACAACAACGGAAGCGACTACGGCTTTTTTGACCGCAATGGAGATGCCAAGCCCATCGTGGCGGAAAATCTTGCCTTCCGTGGTCTGCTGGATGTTCTGGGTACAGAGGGGCTCCCCCCACGTAAAACCGATTCGGTGATTCTGGTGCCTCGGGATATGGGGGGCTTGGAGATCAATCCGCTCCTGACCACGTTTATGCTTGCCAAGCAAGCCAATCTTGAACCAAAATTCCACTACGTCATGGACCCCATTCCCGACGCGCCGCTCTACATTCTGCCCTCTATCATGGGTGGACGCTCTATTTACAATCGTGCAATCTCTAAGCATCGCCTGAACGAGCTGCTGGAGCGCGTGCGCAATGGCGCTGTGCTGTATCTGTCTCTGGACACGGGCGTTTTCCGTCAGATTCCCGAATTTACAGGCGTCGACTTTTCCCACCGAGAGACAGTAAATGCCGTCAAGCAGCTTTGTATGGACGGTGAACGCCTGCCTATAAAGACATCTAAATTTTTGACTCCCGAAGGTGGTGCTGCCGAGGTGATCGGCACCGACGAGGACGGAGTTGGAGTCTTCTTCCGCTATCCTCTTGGTAAGGGCTATGTCTTTCTGCTCACCCTTCCGTTGGAATCCTACGCCGCAGACACCCCCGGCTTTTTCTGCAAAGCTTGTCGCCCCCGTTATGATTCGGTATACCGCACGGTGGCGCGCTCCGCAGCCATTCGTCCGTTGGTGGACTCGGATCATCCCTTCGTGCGTTTGACCGAACACCCGAGAAATGACGGAAGTGCATATATCTTTGCCATCAACTACAATAACAAGCCTGAACAGACACACCTGACGGTTGCCGATAACTACCGATTAGAGCCAATCTTCGGTGGGGTATTCGAAAACGGTATTCTTTCTCTACCCGAAAACAGCGGCGCATTATTTATACTTCATCCCTATGATACAACAAAATCTTAAATAATGAGATTATGATGAAGAGCTTTATAAAATACGAAATAAACGTTGTATGAAATGAAAAAATAATGCCTCCTTCTGCAATCTGTTGACAAACGTCGTTTTTTGTGGTATACTAACAAGAGAAATGATAAAAACGCAGAGAGGAGGCAGAGTGAACGTGGACGAAAAGCAACCGATTTCCGAGAAATATCCGCATTTGAATCGGATTAACTGTCCCGAGGACCTCAAGGCAATGCCCGAGGAGGAGCTGCCGATCCTCGCAGAGGAGATTCGTGCCTTTTTGGTGGAGCGCGTGCTGGAGAACGGTGGGCATCTTGCCTCCAATCTCGGCGTGGTCGAGCTTTCCCTGGCAATTCACCGCGTTTTCTCCTCGCCGCACGATCATATCATCTTTGACGTGGGACATCAAGCGTATATTCATAAGCTCGTCACAGGGCGACGCGAGGCGTTTTCCACTTTGCGCCGCGGCGGTGGCATGAGCGGATTTCCCAAGCGAAGCGAAAGCGAGCACGATTGCTTTGGAACAGGGCACAGCTCCACATCTCTTTCGGCAGCTCTCGGATTTGCCGAAGCGGACCGCATCAGCGGATCGGACGCCTTCACGGTTTGCGTTCTGGGTGACGGTGCCTACACGGGCGGCATGATCCACGAGGCGATCAACAATTGCCGACGTCGCCTTCGCCTGATTATTATATTGAATGAAAACGAAATGTCGATCTCCAAAAACATCGGCAGATTTGCGCGCACACTCTCGCGTCTGCGTTCCTCAAAGGGCTATTTCAAGACCAAGAACGCAACGTCCTCTATTTTGAGTAAAATCCCTCTGATCGGAAAGCCGATGGTGTCGGGGCTGCGTCGCCTCAAAATGGCACTCAAATCGGCACTTTACGGCAGTAACTATTTTGAGGATCTCGGACTCTATTATCTCGGTCCCGTTAACGGAAATGACGAGGATGCGGTGGAAACGCTTTTGCGTGAGGCAAAGGCAAGCCGACAGTGCTGCGTGATCCACCTCAAGACCCAAAAGGGCAGAGGATACGCACCCGCCGAGGCAACGCCCGACCGTTTCCATGGCGTGCCCCCAAAAGGCACGATTGTGCCGAGCGGCACCTCCTTCTCTGAGGAAATGGGCGCTACCCTGACCGCAATGGCAAACAAAAACGAGCGCATTTGCGCGATCCCCGCCGCAATGGCGGGCGGCACGGGACTTGTAAAATTTGGCAACGCCTATCCATCCCGATTCTTTGACGTAGGCATTGCAGAGGAGCACGCGGTCACCTTCGCGGCAGGTCTTGCCGCAAACGGACAGCGCCCCGTAGTGGCGATCTATTCCACCTTCCTTCAACGTGCCTACGATAATATCATCCATGACGTTGCACTTCAGAATCTTCCCGTTGTCTTTTGTATCGACCGTGCGGGTCTGAACGCTTCCGACGGTGCAACGCACCACGGTATTTTCGACGTGGCATTCCTCTCGCAGATTCCCAACCTTGCAATTTACACGCCAATCACGCGTGCCGCTCTGCGTGTTGCAATGGAGGCTGCACTCCGTGCAAGCACCCCCACCGCGATCCGCTATCCGAGCGGATATGAGGATCCCGCAATCGTGGAGGCGTTTTACGGACAAACCGACCCGACCGACGTTCGGGCGCGCAGCAATTATCTGCATGGCTCAGGCAGCTCTCCCGAGGACATTGACGCACTGATTATCACGCACGGCAGAATTGCTAAAGAGGCGCTGATCGCTGCAGACCGTCTTGCCGAGCGCATGCGCGTTGGAATTCTGCTCCTGGAGCAGCTCAAGCCCTACGATGCGATTGCCAACGAAATCGCCCCCATGATCCCCCAAAAGGCATGCCACGTGATCTTTTTGGAGGAGGAAATCTATGCGGGTGGCATGGGCATGATGCTCTCGGACGCACTCTCAACTCACAGCGTAATGAAAAACAAGACCGTTAAGGTTATGGCTCTCTGCGACGGCTTCGGTATTCAGGAAAAGCACGAGCCTATCCGCCATTCCTTCGGACTCGATGCGGATGCATTGGTCGAGGTGCTAACGGAGGAGAAAAATTAAAAAAACAGGACTTTCCTTTCTTGGGAAAGTCCTGTTTTTTATCGTAGTTGCCGTTAAAGCAAGCGCTTTTTGATGTTTTTGAGTGCTTTTTCGAGCGTTTTCTTCTCGTAGGCTGCATAAAGATCAAAATTGCTGAACGTTCCGCCATCATCGTTTGCCCAACCGATCAACCCATAGTGATTTTCCTAATCTGATTATATTATGATTGCAGGTTCTTGTCACCTACTATCTGATCGAATAAAGCAACATCCCAAGCCCCGCCGAAATCAGGATCATGAGTATCGGAGAGGGCTTTTTTCTTTTGAACTTTTTGAATAGAAATGCAGTCACAACAAGGATCGCAAAAATGAGAATTCCTCTGACGTCGATCGCAACCCCGCCGCCGACGGTGGTGACGCCGAGCAGCGTGCTCAAAAGCATTGTGATGGCTGTTGCCAGGATCAAGGCGATCACACACGGGCGGACGCCCCCAAGGAACGCCTGAACGCCCTTGTATTTGAGAAAGCTTCGTATCAGCGCCGAGATCAGCAGAATGATGATAAAGGAGGGAAGCACCACACCGAGCGTTGCCACGAGCGAGCCGAGAATGCCCCCCTGTGTTGAGCCGACAAAGGTTGCCATATTGACGGCGATCGGTCCCGGTGTCGACTCGGACACCGCGATCATGTTGAGCAGCTCCTCCTCGGTCAACCATCCAAATCCCAAAGCCTTTTCGCGTATCAGCGAGATCATGGCGTATCCGCCGCCAAAGGTAAAGAGTCCGATCTCAAAGAAGGTCAGAAATAATTTGAGGTAGATCATTTTCTCTCCTCCTTCTTTAGTTTCTTCAAAAGGTAGAGGAACAGACCCGCACCACCGCAAATCAGAATATAGAAGATCGTTGAGAACTTCACGGCAAGGAGTGAGAAGGCAAGCATACACAGAACAACAGCCGAAACAATCGTGACAGAAAACGCGGTTTTCTTCATCTGTCCGAGCATCTTGATCCCCGCAGAGAAAATAAGATAGACCACACAAACCTGTATGCCACGGAAGGCATATTCCACAAGCTGAAAGGAGAGAAAGGCGTCAAAGAAAAGGGAAATAAGATAGATAATAACAAAGGAGGGGATGCACACGCCAACAGTCGCCATCGCCGCGCCGAGAAAGCCTGCCTGCTTGTATCCGATATAGGTCGCGGCATTGATGGCAATCGGCCCCGGCGTCGACTCTGCGATCGCCACCATGTCGAGAAATTCGTCCTTTTCCATATAGTTTTTCTTTTCCACAAACTCATTCTCCAGCAGCGCGATCATGGCATACCCACCGCCAAAGGTGAATAGCCCGATCTTGAGCATGGTGAAAAACAGACCGAAATATTTTTTCATGTTTTCCTCGTTAAGTTCTTTTAATGAAACTATTATAACATATTTTTACAATTATTTCAAGCATTTATTTACGGAGTGTTACAGTACACACCGGTGCCGCGATTTACGATGCGCTGACGGATTTTGGGGAAGGGAAAAGGGCTACCAAATGGTTGCCTTGGGGCAATTATTTTAGAGTTTTTTCAATAATGCTTCAACTCGTGCTCGAATTGTTGTAAACTGGGAGTCTAATGCCTTGAATATTGCTTCTTGGGTTGTAGAGGATTCATAAGAAAACGAAGACGTTGAGAAAATTCTCCACCATTCCCAATTGTTTTTTTGAGGTGCTTTTCCTGTTGCAATCATAATTTGCTTAAAAACATCTTGAATTTGCTTTGGCGTATTTACATTGCTAAAGGAAACAAACATTTTAAATTTCCCACCATAATTTTCGATTTCATATGTATAAAAGTGTCCGTTTTTCCAACCACTTTTTACGTCATTTTGATAAGGCAGTACTGCATTTAAATCTAAGGTCGTGAATCGTGTATATTTTTTACTGGAATTGTTGTGTAGAAATATTAATTCGCCTTCTTGCATTTTTATTTTGCACCACTCTCGAATGATTGGTGAGATATCCAAATTGGCGATGGTATCAGTAGAAGTATCATAATGTTTTGTTTGGATATTAAGTTTTGAAGTTGCATTGAAGGTAAAGTCACTTAAAACATGGTCAATATCAGCTTCGGAGTATTTCTCTAACAACTTTGATTTTACAGTTTCCTTAATCCAATCTTTGTCCGTTAATTGGTGCTTGATTTCAGAAATGCTTTGCTCATGTTGCTTCTTTTTCAGTATATAATTGCGTATCTTTTCAGCAGAGAAGGTCTCTTTTGCAAGCATATCCATTAGCGCAATTCCGTCTTGATTGTCTTTCTCAAATGGAATTTCAATTTTGTTTACGGATATTGTTGAATACTCATAATGGTACAGATATATCTTATTGCATATAACCATACCGATAGAGAGGTGCGTTTGATTCAAATAGCTTATAAGCTGTGATTCAAATGATTCGTGGAAAGGTAAACTGTATTGCTTAAGTTCAATGTCAAGAATATCCTTATTGTTAACTCGAAGAATAATATCAGGAATAATAGCGCCTCCAGAACCAACGGAAAGATGACGCTGAGAATTAATTTCATGTTTTTCGAATCCAAACAACCTAGCACAATACATTTCCCATTCTGATTGGATTTTTGTTTCCAATGAGGAGGAGAGTTGTTGATGTTCTTTAACAATCAAGTTCCACTTTTCTGTATTAGTCATATAAATCCTTCTTTCGTTGAAACTATTATTAATCGTATTATACCACAAAATAGAGAAAACTGCAATCTTTTTTTGAATATAGCAGAGAGGGGTACTCGCTTACGCGAGAATTTTTCACCGAGCCGCTTGTGAGCGAGCTCCCAAACGGCTTTCGGCTCAAATGCGAACCCGATTTTGCTTCGCAAAAGGAGTGTTCTTTCCACCAATCTCGGCAAAGCAAAAACGGAACGCCAATTGGCGTTCCGCATTGCTTTGGCGGAGAGAGAGGGATTCGAACCCTCGTGTGCGTTAGCACAAACTGATTTCGAGTCAGCCCCGTTATGACCACTTCGATATCTCTCCATCTTATGATGCACAGCCGTGCATCATAAGATGGAACTTCGCATTCGCAACTCGAAGGTCGGGGAGCTTGCTCACCAGACGTAGAGTTAGCGAATTCTCGCCGTAGGCGAGATATCTCTCCTTGATGCATACTATGCTTTTGTGTTGCGCGTCGCAACGGATGATATTATATCATAAAACTTTTCAAATTGCAAGCCCTTTTTAGAAAAAAATAAAAAAATTTCAGTAATTTTTGAGTAAAGAGAGAAACAATCGGGGATTTTCTTTATCAAAGCGCAAAAAAACATCCGCAACGCAGAAAAAGCGCGGCGGATGCTTTTTGGGGAATCAGTTGTAAACTTGGGTATCGGTGACCTTCTTTTCTACCGAGCAGAGCTTACCATTCACGTAAAACTCGTTTGCAGGGATGAAATAGCGGCTGGCAACAAGCTCTTTTGTGATGTAAATGTCACGGAAGCCCCAGGAGAAGTTTGCCTCATTCTGGTCGCCCGAGCTTGCAAAGTTACCGGTTTGTGCCAGTGTCAGTCTTCCGTAGCCGTCCAGATTTTTGATCGACTTCGCATGCGAGTGGCCCGAGAACAGACCCACGATGCGCTTCTCAGTCTTGAGGAAGGTCTTAAATGCCTCGCTTTCCTTGGTCAGATCAAAGTGATGCGAGATCAGGAAGATTCGATCGCACTCGGGGTGAGCATCTACCACACCCTGGATAAAATCCATATCAACGGGAGCATAGGGGCTGTCGTTTTTGCCTCCGCCAACGTATGCGGGATCAACCGCGCCGCTGAAGGAGTCGGGCATGATAAAGAGGTTGGTTCCAAGCACAAAGGATTCGTCACGGTTATTTCCCGTGAGTGATTTCCATTTCTCATTGGTGTAGAGCTCATGGTTGCCGGGGAGTATGATGATCGGAACGTCCTGAGGCAGCTGTGAAACGTACTTTTTAATGAATATATTGGTATCGCTCACGCCGCTGCGCTGATAGGTACCGCCTCCGTTCCATCCCCAATAGTCGAGCGACATGTCGCCTGCAATGATGATCAGGTCGAAGGGAGAGCGTGCGTGCTCCTCCAGAATACCGTCTACCCACGCTTGGAGACGGGTGTCACGAGAAACCCCATAGTAGCCGCTGCCGAGATTGGTGTAATGCATATCGGACGTTACCAAAATGCGATATTCACCTGCAGGACGCGCAGGGGGAGTGGGCTCATCGGTTTCGGTTTCGGTGGTAGCCGACTCTGTGGTTGTATCCTCGGTGGTTTCGTCGGTTGCAGGGTCGGTTGTTTCTTCGGTTATAGAATCCGTGGTTTCGTCGGTTGCAGAGTCGGTTGTTTCTTCGGTTGTAGAATCCGTGGTTTCGTCGGTTTCGGGATTTGTTGTGGATTCTTCGGTGTTGGTGGAATCGTCTCCGTCTGAGGGGGCAGGGAGCTCGTTGCATCCGACTGTAAAGAGCATTACAAGCAGGAGCAAAAGGGCTGCAAGTCTGATTTTCATAGAATTCATAGATGAAATCTCCTTTCATATGCCTTATTTTAACATTTTTGGATGAAAAAATCTATTGATTTTTTGCTGTTTTTTTATGTTTTTTTGCGATCGAATATTTTAATTGTCTTGTGAACTCCGAAAAAGCTCTTTTACTTTGTCTTTTTTTGCAGAATAAAGTTGATTGTTCATAAAAAGTTCATACATATCGAGCAGTTTTATGATATAATATCCCCGTAATTACATGTTCAGATCAACGGAGGCTTCTATGGCAGAAAAAAAGATGCTCGCAATTGATCTCGGTGCTTCCAGCGGACGCGGAATCGTTGGTTCCTTCGACGGTGAACGCCTGTCTCTGCGGGAAAATCACCGTTTCTCGAATGATCCCGTGATCACAAACGGGAGAATGTATTGGGATATTCTCCGTATTTTCCACGAGATTAAGCAATCCATCACCAAAACCGTGCTGAACGGAGACGCGATCAGCTCGATTGGAATTGACACATGGGGCGTTGACTATGCCCTGATCGATCGCTTTGGCAAAATGCTCGCCAATCCCACGCATTACCGTGACACGAGAACGGTGGGAATTACCGATTACGTTTCCGAGAGACTTCCGCTTGACGATATCTATCGCACCGCAGGAATTCAATGCCTCAATTTCAACACGATCTTTCAGCTTGCCGCTGATCTTCGTGACGATCCGCAGGTGTTTGACCGTGCAGAACGTTTTTTGAATATCCCTGATCTGCTTAATTATTTTTTAACGGGGCAGATGTGCAACGAATATACCATTCTTTCAACGGGCGCTCTCCTTGATGCTGAGAAGCGCGATTACGCAGGCGCACTGTTGGATCGCCTTTCCATTCCGCGGCGTTTGTTTGGACCGATCGTACAGCCGGGGCACCGCGTTGGACGGCTGCTTCCGCAGGTGCTTGAGGAGACGGGCAAGACCGATGCAGAGGTGCTCACGGTTGCTTCTCACGATACGGCAAGTGCCGTGATCGCAGTTCCAACCACCGAGGAGGATTTCATCTACATCAGTAGCGGAACCTGGTCGCTCATGGGAACCGAGCTCAAATCTCCTTTGATTAACGCGGAGTCTCAACGCCTCAACCTCACCAACGAGGGCGGTGCGATGGGAACGATCCGTTTTCTGAAAAACATTATGGGTCTGTGGCTCATTCAGGAGTCGCGCCGACAGTGGAAACGCGAGGGACAAGATTATTCCTTTGCGCAAATGGAAGCGTGGGCGAGAGAGGCAAAGCCGCTGCGCTCGCTGATTGATCCCGATGATGCAAGCTTTGCAGCACCCGGAAACATGCCCGAGCGCGTGCGCGAGTTCTGCCGCCGAACAGGGCAGCCGGTACCCGAAACAGTGGGTGAGATTGTTCGTTGCATCTATGAGAGCCTGGCACTCAAGTATCGCATGACTGCCGAGTCGATCGAATCCCTTATGGGTCGCTCCGCCAAGGTGATCCATGTGGTTGGCGGAGGCACGAAGGATGGATTCCTCAGCCAGATGACCGCCGATGCATGCGGTATTCCCGTGGCGGCAGGTCCCGAGGAGGCAACCGCGATCGGCAACCTGATGATGCAGGCAATTGCTGCAGGAGACGTTGCAAACTTAACCGAAGCGCGCATGATTGTTTCGCGCTCCTTTGATCTCAAGCGCTATGAGCCGACTTCCGAGAGAGCTCTCTGGGATGAGGCGTACGCTCGATTCTGTGCTCTAAACTGACAAAAAATCACCTGTCAGGTCGGCAGAGGTCGCTTTGCCGATAATTGGGGAAAATACATGAACAAACAAAAAACTTTGGAGGGTATTATGAAAAACAATCAGAGCGGAGAACTCGTTGTAATCGGCATGAAGGGCTGTGAGCGCTTCACCGAGCAGGTTGACAACTATCTCAAGGACTGGCGCAGACGTGGCAACGGTGAGGACAAGAGCTTTACCATTATCGCAGATTGCCCCAGATTCGGTTCGGGCGAGGGAAAGGGCATCCTTCACGATTCGATGAGAGGCAAAGATGTGTACATCATTTGCGATGTCTTCAACTACGGCGTTACCTACAAGATGTACGGTTCTGTTGTTCCGATGAGTCCCGATGACCACTATGCCGATCTCAAGCGTATTATTGCAGCGATTGGAGGTAAAGCGCGTCGCATCACCGTGATCATGCCGATGCTCTACGAGGGCCGTCAGCACAAGAGATCGGGACGCGAGTCGCTCGACTGCGCGCTGATGCTGCAGGAGCTCGTTTCGATGGGCGTTTCCAACATTCTCACCTTTGACGCGCATGACTCGCGTATCTCCAATGCGATCCCGCTTTCGGGCTTTGACAACGTTCAGCCTACCTACCAGATGATTAAGGCAATGGTTCGCGCCATTCCCGACGTACAGATCGATAAGGATCACATGGCGATCATTTCTCCCGACGAGGGTGCAATGTCGCGCTGCATGTATTACAGCTCGGTGCTTGGTCTTGATATCGGTATGTTCTATAAGAGAAGAAACTACTCGATCGTGGTCAATGGCAGAAATCCCATTGAGGCACACGAATATCTCGGTCAGGACCTCCACGGCAAGGATGCCGTTGTGGTTGACGATATGATCTCCTCGGGCGAGTCGATGCTCGACGTTTGCAAGCAGCTCAAAGAAAAGGGTGCAAACCGCGTGTTCTGCTTTGCAACCTTCGGTCTGTTCACCGACGGCTTTGAGAAGTTTGACCAGTGCTTCAAAGAGGGTGTGTTCGATCGCGTGTTCACCACCAACCTTATCTATCGCCGTCCCGAGCTGCTTCGCAAGCCTTGGTTCGTTGAGGTAAATATGTGCAAGTATGTAGCATATCTCGTTGACACCCTCAACAACGATGCCACGATCAGCTCCTTGCTTAATCCCGTGAAGCGTATCCAGTCCCTGATGGACAAGCATCGCAGCGAGCTTGCCGCTCAGATGAAGATCACCTTTGAAGAGGAATAATTCTCTGATATTTGTTCATGATTCCCCGAAAAATCGGCTTTGGTGGGGCAGTTGACCGTCCAAAGCTCCGATTTTTCGGGGCTTTTTTCTTTTTTTGATGAGTGTGGGATAAAATTATTCGATTATCCTTGCATTTTTTAATAAAATATGGTAAAATAATCGAATGGGGGAGTTCTGCACGTTCGAGTGTTCTCCCCGATAATCGTTTTGTTTTTACAATTTCATGAAAGGACGTCCTCCGCCGTTTTTGCGCGGAGCAGGATCGGAATGAACAATTCAAAAAAAGATTACCGTTATCTGCTTTCGGGCTTTGATAAGTTCTGTGATTACGGAATCAATTTTTTTGCGGCATTCGTTGCATACGGAATTACAAGGATCATGTATCCCGCTGATTTTCGCATCGGAAACGGCAGGGCTGTTTTCGTGATCAGTATCCTTTGCTTGATTACCTCCTTTTTCTATCACTACTACAACGTCTATCTTCCCATGAGAACGCGCGGCGTACTCTTTTTCGTGAGCAGAATTCTGCTTGTCAACACTGAAATCACAGCGTTTTCGGTCTTTTTGATCTATTTGCTCCATCCCAATAACAGCACCGCATATCTTGCTTGGTTGGTCTCCACGCTAATGGCGAGCTCGCTCCTGATCGTTGCAAAAAAAATCGCCATGATCTCCTTTTTACGCAGTCTGCGTATGAAAAAGCGCAATATCAAGCACATTTTGCTCGTCACCAACAGCCAAGAAATGGCAGACGCCTACATGGAGGAGATTTTGAACAACCCGCAATTCGGTTACTCTGTGATCGGCTACGTTGGGAACCTCAACGTGATCGGTCTCCCTCATCTCGGAACCACGGCAGACCTCGACCGCCTGCTCAAGGAGCTGCGCCCCGACGAGGTGGTGCTCGCATTTGACACCGTTCGTAAAAAACTGATGACCAAATATATCTCGATCTGTAACAACAATTGCATCAAGATCATGGTTGTGCCCGCGATCTGCGGCTATTTCCGCTCGCCAAGACAGGTAACAGAGCTTGGAAACATGCCCCTGATCGACATTCGCTCCACGCCGCTCGATAAGGTTTCCAATCAGCTTCTCAAGCGTTTGACCGATATCGTCGGCTCGCTGATTCTGATCGTTCTCACCTCACCCTTCATGCTTTTCACTGCGATCGGCGTGCGTCTTTCCTCGCCCGGACCGATCCTGTTCCGCCAAACGCGCGTAGGGCGAAACAACCGCGAATTCACGATGTATAAATTCCGCTCTATGCGAGTCAACGATTCCGAGCAAACGGGGTGGTCAACCGAAAACGATCCCCGTAAGACGAAATTCGGTGCTTTTATCCGTAAATTTGCGCTCGACGAGCTTCCGCAGTTTTTCAACGTGCTCAAGGGAGACATGAGCCTGGTTGGACCGCGCCCCGAGGTGCCGTTCTACGTAGAAAAGTTCAAAAAAGAGGTTCCTCTTTATATGCTCAAACACACGCTTCGCCCGGGAATCACGGGATTGGCTCAAGTCAAGGGTCTGCGCGGCGACACGTCAATTCAGGCACGCATCGACGAGGACATCAACTACATTGAAAACTGGACCTTTTGGGGAGATATCCGCATTCTCCTGATCACGCCGTTCTGCGCTGTCAACCGACATGAGAAGTATGCCGCGAAGGAGGCGGAGGCAGAACGTCGACAGGCGCATCGTCGCAATGCAGATGAAAAGCCCGAGGAGGATTCTGATGACCAAGCAGACTGACTCTAAAAAGATTCTCTATGCTGCTTCGACCGCCTCGCATCTGGAGAATTTTCACAAGCCGTACATTGACGCGCTTCGACGTGAGCATACGGTACTCACGATGGCAAACGGCGAGGGCGTTGATCTGCCAATTTCCTTTGCCAAAAGCTTTTTCAGTCTTGCCAATTTACGTGCACTGCTTCAGATCCGCCGTATTCTCAAGCGAGAGCGATTTGACGCGCTGATCCTGCACACCTCGCTGGCAGCCTTTCTTGTTCGTGCCGCTATGATCGGATGGCGTCGGCGTCCATTCGTGCTCAACGTTGTGCACGGCTATCTGTTCCCAAAGGAAGCAAAAGGAATGCGTAACCGCTTGTTGCTTCTTTGCGAGCGTCTGATGCGCAAAAAAACAGACGAGATTGCGGTGATGAACCGCGAAGATTTTGAGATCGCAACCGAAAATGTGCTGTGCAAGGGTCGCGTCTTTTCGATCAACGGCATGGGGATCACGATCCCCGATGGAACGCCCGAAAAGGACCCCTCGATACGTGAGCGCTATGCGATTGACAGGAATGATTTTCTATGTTGCTTTGTCGGTGAGCTTAGTAAGCGCAAGAATCAGACCCTTCTCCTTTCTGCCGTTTCGCGTTTGTGGTGTCGAGAGGGAATACCGATCCGACTTCTTTTGATTGGAAACGGAGCAACCCGTGCGGAGCTTGAGACGCAGCTTCAGAATATGGGGCTTGAATCGCGTGTCACGCTTTGCGGTGCGACGCGCGAGGTGCGTGCCCATCTGTCGGCAGCAGATCTCTATGTTTCCGCCAGCACGTCCGAGGGACTTCCGTTTAATGTAATGGAGGCAATGTCGTGCGGCTTGCCAATCGTTGCGTCTGACATCAAGGGGCAACGTGATCTTCTGCGTGGCACCGATGCCGCGCTCTATCCGCTCGATGATCTCGATGCGTTTTGTGCAGCGGTGTGCCGTATATATGAGTCGCGTTCGTTCGGTGTGGGCGCGGTGTCTTACCCAAACGTTGAAAAATATCGTCTCGGTGCAGTTTTTGAACAAAACCTATGCGAAATGACGAGGGGATGGTGCCAAAAATGAAGCATTTTGTTGACTCGTGCAGGCGTTTTTACGATGGAAGGTATTATCCGCTCCTCGTTGCCATTCTGGCGTTTATCGGTCACTCCTTTGAGCTGGATATTCTGTTCATCGCGCTCATTCTTCTGTCGCTGATCCCGCCACTCCTTTTATGTAACGATCTTCGATTTGGAATCGCGCCCTATCTTTGCGTCTATTTTACGATCAGCACGGGTGACTATCAGCCGAGCGACATGGGGATGGCAGAGCGCTTTCTTCGTCCGAGCGTCTTAATTGCAGGAGCTGTGATCGCGCTTCTTCTTGCGGTATTCTTCGTCCTGTTTGTACGTCGGAACCGTTCCACTCGCAACAGGATCACAAAAAAATCGCTCCTTTGGAGCATGGTGATCTTTTGCGGCGTGCTTCTGACCAACGGCGCATTTCATTCCGAATATACCGTTAAAAATCTGCTGTTTGTCGTCACGTTGATCTTTCCACTTTTGATCGGATATCTGCTATTTGCGCTTTATGTGCGCTTTGACCGTACCGCGGTAGAGTATTTTCTGTACTGCCTGGTGCTTGCAGGTCTGATGATTTCGGCAGAGCTTCTGTTTGCTTATGCCACCACCGTACGCTTTGAGGCGGGGCAAATCGTGAAGGGAAGCGTGATCCTCGGCTGGGGTGTTTGGACCAACGTTGGCAGCATGATCGCCATGCTGATGCCCGCATGCTTTTACTTTGCTCATTCGCATAAGCACGGCTGGATCTGCTTTTTGCTCGGTATGGCAGAATTTTTCTGCATCGTGCTCTCGCAGAGTCGAGGCGCACTTTTGGTTGGCACGCTGGGCCTTGCGCTTTGTCTGTTGACTCTTTGTATCGGAGGAAAAAATCGACGCCTCAACCGTATTCTGACGCTTGTAATTCTGCTTGGAGGCGGCATTTTTCTTGCACTTTTCGCAGAAAAGCTGATTGTACTTGTTCAAAACTTTCTGCAAACGGGCTTTTCCGACAACGGAAGAATTGAAATCTGGAGGCTTGGTCTCAACAATTTCCTGGAGCGTCCGATCTTCGGATGCGGCTTTTACGATTCCTATGAAAATGCGGCGTGGGACGTTGGCGTTTATCCGCATCTCTTTCACAACACGCCGATCCAGCTCCTCTCCTCGGCGGGCGTTCTCGGCTTGGCAGCCTACCTTTGGCACCGTTTTCGCACGCTGCAGGCAGTTCTGATCAAGCCATCGCATCAAAAGACCTTTCTCGCGATCGGAATTCTCGTATTCCTGCTTTTCAGTCTGATCGACGTGGTCTTTTTCCTGATCTATCCCACCATGTTTTATTCGCTCATGCTGCTCTTTATCGAGCAGAGTGATTCGTTGATCGAGACTTGATCAAACGAGAAATCGGGTGTGTATCCTGTGCATCGTTGCACGGGATGCGCACCCGATTTTTTTCAGGAGGTGTAGTCCTGCACCCACGAGATCAGCTCGCGCCAGGATGCAAGCGGAATTTTGTCTGCCAATGCCTCTCGGTCGGCAGGCGGAAGCGCGTCGGTGTTGATGTCAAGAATTTTGAGCAGGTAGCCGTCCGAGGTATAAATTCCAACGTTTCCATTGATTTCGGTCAGATAAAAACCGCTCGCGCCGCTTTCCTCGGGCGTGCCTGCAACGGGAATGGAATTTTCTGTTAGAAATTCGGCAAGGAGCTCCATTTTCCCAACAAGCTCTGCTGCATCCTCCTGCACCGTGCGACTTTCATCCACGGTGTTGCGCAAAAGAGTCAGCGTGGAAATTGCGAGCGTCAAACAAACGATCAGAATAAAGCAGCATAAAATGATCAGAATTTTTGAGGTGTCCATGTAATCACTCCGTTCACATTTTCTTGCAGATTTTGCAATCATAGCATGTCCTGCTTTGCGGTGTAATATGCGTGTGATTGTGGAATACTGTAAAAAAGTGAAAAAAGGAGAGAAAGCATGCGAGGAAAGAGCAAACAACATATCGGACAGACGCGCAAGCGATGGATCGTGATTTCGGTTCTGTTCATATTTTTATCGGCAGCGATTCTTGGCGTTGGTGTGTATCTTCATTTGAATTTTGAGCGTGAAATGCCCGAGGAATGGATCAATTGGAGCGGAATGGGGCAATCCCCGCGTTTTTTTGCTTATCATTTTACCGATCGCACAAATCGAGAGGGCGAGCGGATTGAGGTGATTGCCGAAGCGTTCGGTCATAAGCCGAGCTCCTACGTCGCCTATCCCGATATTCCCACGGATTTGATCCATGCCTTCGTTGCCATTGAGGATAAGCGCTTTTTTTCGCACCGCGGCGTGGATTGGTATCGCACCGCGGCGGCTTCGTTGCGCTATCTGACGGGAGGGGAAAATCGCTTTGGTGGATCAACGATCACACAGCAGCTCGTGAAGAACACAACGGGGCACGATGAGGTGAGTCTGACGCGAAAGGTGCAGGAGATCTTTTACGCACTCGATCTGGAGCGTAAACTCGATAAACGTGAAATTCTGGAGCGCTATCTCAATATCATTCATTTTTCGGACAACTGCAACGGAATTGCAGAGGCTGCGGATCATTATTTTTCCAAAGAGGTGTCGGAGCTGACTCTGACCGAGATTGCCGCGATCGCCGCGATCACGAATAGCCCCTCCTATTATAACCCGATCCGACATCCTGAGCACAACCGTGAGCGCAGAAATCTGATTCTGGGAGAAATGTATCGCCAGGGGTATCTTGAGGAGGCAGAATACCAAGCTGCCGTTGATACGCCGCTCGTCCTGAACGTGCGCGATGAGGGCGAGGGAGAGGGGATCAACTCATGGTACGTGGACATGGTGCTTGAGGACATTACGCTTGATCTGATGCGAGAATTCGGACTTGGCAGAGCTGCTGCCTCGCATCTGCTTTATTCGGGAGGATTGCAGATTGATATGGCGGTTGACCCCGAAATCCAATCCATCGTTGAGGATTATTATTCCCACGCGCTTGGGCTGCCGAGCAATACGCACGGTGAGGGGGCGCAATCGGCGATTATTGTGATCGACCCCAAAACGGGCGACGTGCTCGGCATTGCAGGGGCGGCAGGGGAGAAGCGCGGTAATCGCTTGCAAAATTTTGCAACGCAAACGCAACGTCCCCCGGGGTCTGCGCTTAAGCCGATCTCGATCTATGCGCCCGCTCTTGAGGAGGGACTAATCACCTGGGCAAGCGTTTACGATGATGTGCCAACTCATTTTGGTTTTTCGGGGCGTGCAGCATGGCCGCGCAATGCAACCGGAGAATATCGCGGTTTGACAACGGTTGCCTACGCTGTCGCACATTCAACGAATACCGTGCCCGTTCGGATTTTGGAGGAGCTTGGAATTGATCGTTCCTATCTTTGGGCGAGCGAGCGATTTCATCTGAAGGGCCTTGTTTCGGAGTCGGGCGCGAATGACAGAGACGTTGCCGCACTTGCACTCGGACAGCTCAATTATGGCGTGACGCTGCGCGAGATTACCGATGCCTACACCGTTTTTGCCGACGAAGGACGCTATCATCCCTGGCGCTCCTATTACCGTGTTCTGGATGCGGAGGGGAGAATTCTGCTATCGTCACCCGATCGCTCCGAGATCGTGCTCTCCTCGGCAAACGCCGCGATCATGACCAAGCTTCTGCGCGGTGTGGTGGAATACGGCACCTCCTCCTCAATCACACTCGGTCGGTTGATGGAATGTGCGGGAAAGACCGGAACGACAAGCAACGATAGCGACCGATGGTTTATCGGCTATACTCCCGATTATCTTTGCGGCGTTTGGTGCGGCTACGAATATCCAGAGCCGCTTGTTGGGAGAAATCTTTGCACGGGAATCTGGAATCGGGTGATGCGGCAGATCGTTGAGGAAAAGGGAGGCAAGGAGCGATTTTCCGTTCCGTCCAACGTCATTCGGGTGAGCTTTTGCCCCGACTCGGGATCTATTCCGAGCGAGGCTTGCACGCTTGATCCGCGAGGTGTACGAACGCAAACGGGATGGTTTGTGCTGGGAACCGAGCCAAAATCACATTGCACGCGGCACGTTCTGTGCGAATACGATGCCGAGAACGGTGGCATTGACCACGGATTCTGTCCCGAGGAAAACCGCCAACAGGTGGCACTTTTGCAAATTCAGCGTTCCTTTCCCATGCAGGTTTCCGTTACCGATGCGCAATATGTATGGAGAGGAGACCCTCGCTCGATCGCACCAAACTCCGATCCAACGCGCCCTTATTTTGACGGTACGCAGAGCGGATACGTTGGAATTTCCGCAACGCGCACTCCCTTCAATCGCTCCTGCACAGCTCATCTCCATCCACCCGATCCGATGGAGGATTGGGACTATCTCGATCGGGAGGATCGCTTTTCAAGCGAATAATACAAGCGTCTCTTTCATATTGTGATAGCGAGAGGCGTAAAAAAACAGCGCCTCGGAAAGAGGTGCTGTTTTATGTATAAGAAGCAATACGGACGCATGACGGTGAGCGCATGGCTCAATTGCGAAATGGACCGTACAAATCCCTTGGTGATGATCCTGCTCGGCGTAATGCTTGCGGTGGGGGGGATTTTGGTTCGCGCCTTCGTGGGGGGACCGCACCGTGCATTGTTGGAGCTCGGGATCGAGCGATTGATCCCTCCTGTTTGGCTGATGGCGGTGCTCTGGACGGTTGCACTCTTTACGGTTGGCTGCGCTGCAGGCTTTGTGCTTGGTATGCGAAGTGGCGGATACGATGGTGAGCGCTACAAGGGCTGCATGTTTTTTGTTCTGCTTGCCGCGCTTGAGCTATGCTGGTATCCCACCTTCTTCGGCGCGGGGCTTTATTTTTTGAGTGTGCTGGAGTCGATCCTGATCCTTTGTTTTTCGCTTGCCGTCACGTTTTGCTTTTATCGCGTGAGTAAGTTTGCAGGCATGCTTTTTTTCTTTCATGACGTTTGGCTGATCTATATGCTGATTCTCAATTTCGCAGCATTTTTCATATAATTCGTATCAGCTTCGGGGGGGGCGCCTGTTTTTGTTCGTGTTTTGAAGTGAGTTGGGGGCAGGGTCCATTTTCATGCTGAAATACTTATCCCATTTCAATCTACGCCGTCTTTGAAGCACCGTCTCGGTCACGATCCACGCACAAAGAACAACGCAAAAGAACATCGTCCCCGAAACGAACGCGCGATTATGAAGCAAGCCTCGAATTGCATGCAAGGTGCTAACGAACGCACTTCGCTCGGCTCCGCCTGCGGTGTAGAGAGGCAGGACTCCGAGGGCCTTGCCTTGATAGAGAACCGACACGTAGCCAACCATCTTCCCCTCCGAAAAGGGAGCCTCAAGCTCGTTACAGAGTAGACGAATGCTGTATTTGAACTCGTTGGGGTCGATTCCCTTGGGAAGAAAGCAGATCAGCGTTTCGCCGACACGAGCCTCCACCTCGGTAGTCATATCCGAAACGGTAACGGGGATCATGCAAACAACCGTTTCGGGGGTGAGGATTTCAACGTATTCAAAGGCGTCAAAGCCCCATTTGATTATGCGGTTGGTTAGCACGTAACCGTAGTTGGTCCCGTCGGTCTCCCGTGCGCCCATCACGATGCAGAGATAGGTTTGTTCTTCGTAGACTGCAGCAGTGATGACACAACTCCCACCGGTTTCGGTGTAGCCCGCGCTCATTCCGCGACATTTGGCATTAAAATACTCTGCCGTGGTTGCCTTGGATAGTAGGGCGTTGCGGTTGTAGAAGGTTTTTGCACTCAACAGCTGCGATCCTCCGAAGGAATAGCGCAGGGTGGAGGAGAGCTGCATATAGAGCTCGTTTTCAAAGGCAGTTCGAGCGATCAGGAGCAGATCACTTGCATCGGTTTGCGAGGAATCGTCAACGCCGCTTGGATCGGTGAAAACGCTGTTGTTGCATCCGAGCATGGTGGCGCGAGCATTCATTTCGGCAACGAAGGCAGCTCTCGAGCCCGAAGCCTGCACCGCAAGCACGTCATAGGCATCGTTGTAGCTTGCGCAAAGCGCGGCGTAGAGAAGCTGCTCAACGGTCAGAACATCTCCCGCGCGGAGGTATAGTCGGTAGCCTGCCGACTGAGCCACCATCTCATCGGTGATCTCAACTGTTTCGTAAAGCCTGTCGGCAAATGCTTCGCAAAACAAAAGACCTGCCATGACCTTAACGCTTGATCCCGCAGGAATTGCGGTATCGGCGTTTTTTTCAAGTACGACGGTTTGACTTTCAACGTGGTAAAAAGAAACCGCAGAGGCCTCATGCAAGGATGGCGGCGCCGTAACATCCTCGGACGCACTGATAGGGCAGATGCACGCCGATATGCATAGCATAAAACAGAGAAAATGCAATAAAACACGCTTTGCTCGGGGCATCGCGGCTCTCCTTTCCGTAAAAAATCAGATTTGCTCCGTGTAGGAGCGTGCATAGGCAACATCTCGTGCGATCTGCTCACGCAGGGCATCAAGGGAATCAAAGGTTTGCTCGGGGCGAATAAAGGAGCGAAAGGCAACGCGAAGCGTTCGTCCGTAAAGATCGCCCGAAAAATCAAGCAGATAGGTTTCGCAGTTGGCAACCTCGGTGTTCTCAACCGTTGGACGCAGCCCAACGTTGGACACACCCCGATAAATTTTTCCATCAATCTCGCAATCGGTTACGTAAACACCGTGACGCGGAATGAGCATACCGCTCGGAAAGCGTTGATTGAGGGTGGGCGTTCCGAGCTTGTGGCCGAGAGCCTTGCCGTGAATGACCTCGGCAGAGATCGCGTAAGGGCGCGCAAGCATCTGATTTGCTCGCTCCACCTCACCGCTGCCGAGAAGTCGACGAATCGCAGTTGAGGAAACCGTTTCACCGTTGATCAAAACCTCATCCTGCATAAAAACAGGTGCACCAAGCAAGCGTTTCAAATCGTCTCCGCTTCCGCCTGCATTCTTTCCAAATCGGTAATTAAAGCCGCAAACAGCCGCCACACAGCCACACTCGCCCTGCAGGATCAATTTGACAAAATCATGAGGAGAGAGGTCGCGTATTGCCGAAAAATTGGCAAGAAGGGCATATTCCATCCCCATTTCGCGAAAGAGCGCCAACTTTTCCTCTCGCATGGTCAGCTGTGGGATCGGCGTTGGTGAGAGCAGCTCCGAGGTGGGCGGGTCAAAGCAAAAAACGGCGCGCGAAGCCATGGGTGCCACCGCTGCCTGCAGGATTGCAGTCTGCCGCATCAGCTCGCGGTGTGCCAGATGCACGCCGTCAAAGTTTCCGAGGCAGATTACACTTGAGGACGGTAGGGATGACTCACGCATGGTACACAGAGAAATACATGTGATCGCTTGCATCGGTTCAATCGAGCTCCAGGTATTTTTTGACCAGATCAATCATCAGCTCGTCGCGGTCGATCTTGCGGATCAAGGCACGGGCGTTTTGATAATTGGTGATATAAGTGGGGTCCTCCGAGAGCAGATATCCCACGATCTGTCCGATCGGATTGTAGCCCTTTTCGCTCATTGCGTCATAGACCTCTCGCAAAATCTTTTGCATATCGGGCTCATCATCAATCGCATTTTCTGCAAAAATTTTTTCATCTTGCTTTTTTTCCATGGCTTTTAACACATCCTTTCCGATGTTTTTGCAACGCATTCCATTTCACTCTCTATTATATATGAAAACAGCGACTTTTTCAAGTCTTTTTCATAAATCTCGACGTTTTTTTCTCATGCCTCTTGACGCCAAGCTCTTTTTGCGGTATACTTGAAGCACTAAAAGAAAGGGGGACGGGGAATGCGAGTCAGACTTTTGGACGCACAAACACTCGGGGCGGATCTTTCGCCCGCAATATTTGAGGAATTCGGAGAGGTGAAGGTCTTTGGTAACACCGCTCCCGATCAGGTGGAGGATCACATTGGCGACGCGGAGGTCGTCATCATCAACAAGGTGCGTCTCAATGCCGACAATCTCCGCTCTGCAAATTCACTTCGGTTGATCTGTATTGCCGCAACAGGCTTTGACAACGTGGACCTTGCCTATTGCCGCGAGCGCGGCATTGCCGTGTGCAACGTGGTGGGGTATTCTACTCAATGCGTGGCACAGGTGACGGTTGCAATGGCGCTCTCTCTGATCACGCACCTACCCGAATACGATGCATGCGTTCGCAGCGGAGATTATACCGCAGGTGGAGTTCCAAACCGACTGACGCCCGTTTACCATGAGATCGCGGGTAAAACCTGGGGAATCATTGGATTCGGAAATATCGGTGGACAGGTTGGGCGCGTTGCGCAGGCGCTTGGATGCCGCGTGCTGGTTCACAAAAGGACTCCGATCAGCGGATGGGAATGCGTAGATCTGGAGCGCATCTGCCGCGAATCGGACATCCTCTCGATCCATACGCCGCTCAACGATTCAACGAGAGGTCTTTTGGACGCTGCGCATATTGCCATGCTCAAGCGCGATGCGATCGTGATCAACGTGGCACGCGGAGCCGTTACCGATGAGGCAGCAATTGCAGAGGCGATCAAGGAGCATCGCATCGGAGCACTTGGAGTGGATGTTTATTCCACCGAGCCGTTTCCAAAGGATCATCCCTTTTACGCGATCAGGGAATATCCCAACGTCTGCTTCACGCCGCACATGGCTTGGGGTGGCTTTGAAACGAGAACGCGCGTGATGACCGAGATGGCGGAAAATATCCGTGATTTTCTTGCAGGCGGTAGGCGTAATCGCGTCGATTGATCGAAAAAACGAAAAACGGTGTCTCAAGTTGCATTTGCAGATCAAGACACCGTTTTTTTATTTTTTGTGATTGAGAATTCTTGCAATCAAGGGTCTGTGCACCTTCATGGCACCAACAGGGCAGAATTCCTGACAGCAAAAGCAGGTGATACAGCGCTTGCGGTCGATCACGGGAAGCCCGTCCTTCATCGTGATCACATGTGCGGGACAGATTTCGGCACATTTTCTGCAACCGATGCAACGCCTTTTGTCGGGACGCGGCTCGGCGCGCAGAGCACTTCGCACAAAGGTGGCGGCAAACTTTCCGGCACCCTCAAATTGCAGGCTACGGCGAACGTGGATATGGTCAAAATCGGTTATCCGAAGGGCTTTCCAATCACCGTAAATCGAGAGCGCATCCGCCTCATTCGGAATTTTTCCCTGTGTTACTGCAACCTCAAGTGTTGGAACGTCCTTGGGGGTCAGACCAATCAGGGCGGCAGAGAGCAAGTCGAGCTGATGCGGATTGGAGGATGCGAGTAGGGCACCGATCGCGCGAGGTTTTCCCTGTGTTGGTCCGTTTCCTTCCATTCCAACCACCGCATCAACGATGCAAAGCTTGATTTTGTCTGCAAAATAGGAGTTGAGGTCGATGAGCATTGCTGCAAAATCGCTATGATCGGGGAAACGAAAGTGATATTCGGGCTTAAAGGTTCCGGGAACAACGCCGAACATATTTTTCACCGCCGCGCTCATGCCCATCATGCCGTGCGTTTTAAGCTTGCAGAAATTGATGATTGCGTCGACCTGATCGAGATACGCGGTATAGGTAAAATCACGTGCCACCGTGGCATCCGGAAAGATCGCCTCGGCAATCGAATAATCGTTGTTGAGAACGGCGCCCAGTTTTTCTGCCTCGTGCATTCCCGTTACGGAATAGATCCGACCAACCACCGCGGCGTTGTAGAGTCCCCCGGGGCTATCTCCAATGATTGGCTCTGCACCACGTTCACGAAGCATCCGCACCAGCTCGCAAAGCAGGGCGGGGTGCGTTGTTGCCGCGCTTTCTGGCTTCATCATCGAAACAAGGTTTGCCTTGATTGCAATTCGCATGCCTGATCTGACCCAGGATAACCCGCCGATCGGTTCAAGCAGCGATTGCAGTGCCGTGCGTACCTCGTTGACGTTATAGGAACTGCACGGAACGATCGAAACGTCATACATATAGCTCGTTCTCCTTCGTATTTTCTTGTATTCATCATATCACTTTTTCGGGAAAGATGCAATACTTTTTTCGGAAAATGCAAAGAAATTCGAGAAAAAAGATCAAACAAGCGTGGGAAAGGTGAAAAGCAGACGGCAGAGGCGCGAATAGATCGCGATGTGATCCGATATAGGGAGCGGATTGACGCCTCGACCGCATTCCAGGGTGAAGCAAGGGAGCCGCTCGCCTCGTGCACACCAATCGGTGAGACCGCCAAAGGAGGCGAGCCCCTCTGCTTCGGACAGACGGTATCCGCTCATGCGCGAGAGCCGCTTGGCAATTGCAGGCGCTCGTGGGGCGCTTTTCCCGCCGCTTTGATAGTAAATTTCCTCACCCTGCGTGTGCAGCGTCAGAATTCCGCAAAGATCCGAATGAAAACGAATCCAATTGCAGAGCGCCGCCACCTCGGGCTCGGATTCGGGATATTCGCCGCTATATCGGGTCGGTGCGCCCTGCGTGATCCCGTTTTCAACCTCGAGTGGCTTATATTCCCAAAAGCCCGCATCATAGTTGTGGTTCAGATCAACGCCGCGTGCATTTGCCTGCCATTTGGAAAAATCTTCACCGTCGGGATTCATACGGAGCAGTCGCTCGCGCAGAGGATTTTTTGCATCCACGCCGTGAATCTGATAGGAAACCCCATCGGGATTGAGCATTGGAATGACGTGAAATTTGCAAAGCTCAAGGCAGACCGGGAGTGCGCGACGGTTATGGGAGTGACCGTCCTTTGAGAGCTCACAAATCTCCTCAAGAAATCGGCAAAGCAGAAGGGCGGTGATCCACTCCATCCCGTGGTGTGCACCAACGTACAGTACCTCATGCGCGCCTGTTCCAACCGTCAGAATCGGGATGGGAGCGCCAAGAATCGAGGTGGTGAGATAGGAGAGCTCGAGAGCGGGATATTTCTCTGTCAGAAATTCAAGAACGCGCATCATTTCGCAGTGATCAAAGGCAACGTCTCCGATAATCTTTTGTTTTTTCTTTTCTTGCATAATCGTTTCACCCCGTTTTTCATTCTTTTTTGTAGCATATTATGCCGTTTGTGTAAAAATGTTTACAAATAAAGGGCGAAATTGCTCCGAAAATATGCTATAATATTTTCAATTCTTGACTCCGAAAGGAAATGAACATGGAGCTTTCTTCATTTGATCAAAGCAGAAGGACAACGCTGAAAAAGCAAATGACGGTATGGGTTCTTGCGATCGTCTTCTTTTATGCCGTGATCTGTACGCCGATCTATTTATGGATCAACAGTGATATTTTGTTTGCAGAGTCATGGTTCCCTCTGATTTGGGACGTAGTGATTGACCTGGCAAACTACGCCTTTTACTGGGTGAATTTTTCTTTTATGCTTTACGCATTCTTTCGATTTGAAACGAAACATGCCACGCCGTTTTTTGTGATTTTGGGATTTGCGGTGCTCCTGCGATATCCGCTCAATCTGCTCGTGGGCTATTTCGTGAACGGTTTTCCGATTCTTGACGATTTTCTCATTGAGCTTCCGTATCTGTTTTTGAATATTCTGTTCGACGCTACCGTATTTGCTTTGTTTATCGGTGCAATGCTTGCAGTAAGGGCATCGGCAAAAAACAGAAAGTTCAGCAAAAAGGGAAGCTTGTTCACAGATTTTCTTCCGTTTGATCAGGTGTTTTCCTTCAAAAATCCGTTTCATCTCGTTCTTTTTGGCGGTGCAAGTGCTCTGGCACTCTGGAAAATCGGCTCTCGCGTTTTATACGATGCGTTTTACGGGCCTCCCAGAAGCCTCTCCGACCTTCTTTGGATGGTGCTCTACTACACCTTTGACGTCCTTTTCGTGTTCATCAGCGTGCTGATTTGCGTTTTTCTGATCAACCGCCTGTGGTTCTCGGAGGAGCGAGCACGCATTGAATTGGAGGAAACTGCGGAGACAGACCGTATTCTTCATTGATTTTTAACGAAAAAAACAAATCCGCAAGGCTTTGCCTTGCGGATTTGTTTTTTATTCAGACTCGCCGTCGGTCGGGTTCTCAAAGAGCCTCATCTGCTCGTCCTTGGTGGGGCGAGGCGCGTGATAAGGAATACCGAGGTGCTCGTATGCCATGCGGGTAACGCATCTGCCGCGCGGCGTGCGGTTGAGAAACCCGATCTGCATCAGATAGGGCTCATACATATCCTCGAGCGTGATCGCTTCCTCGCCAACGGTTGCGGCAAGCGTTTCCAGACCCACGGGGCCTCCGTCATAGAACTTGATGATGGTTTCCAGCATTCGTCTGTCCACGTTGTCGAGTCCCAGTCCGTCGATCTCCAAGCGATTGAGCGCGTAGTTTGCAATTTCGGAGTTGATCGCACCGTCGCCCTTGACCTGCGCAAAATCGCGCACGCGCTTGAGCAGACGGTTGGCGATACGCGGCGTTCCGCGTGATCTTCCGGCAATCTCAATCGCGCCGTCGTCGGTGATCTCCATGCCGAGAATTCCCGCATTGCGGCGCACAATGGTGGCAAGCTCCTCGGGGGTGTAGAGCTCGAGCTTGAGGATCACACCAAAGCGGTCGCGCAGAGGCGTTGTCATCTGTCCCGCGCGCGTGGTGGCACCGATCAGGGTAAAGCGCGGCAGATCAATGCGGATACTGCGCGCAGCAGGTCCTTTTCCAATGATGATGTCGATTGCATAGTCCTCCATAGCAGGGTAGAGAATTTCCTCTACCGAGCGAGAGAGACGGTGAATCTCGTCGATGAAAAGAACGTCGCCCTCGTTGAGGTTTGTGAGGATGGCGGCAAGGTCGCCCTGCTTTTCGATTGCAGGTCCCGACGTGATGCGAATATTGACGCCCATTTCGGCGGCAATGATATTGGAAAGCGTTGTTTTACCGAGTCCGGGAGGGCCGTAAAGCAGCACGTGATCGAGCGGATCGTTGCGCTGTTTTGCCGCCTCGATATAAATCTTGAGGTTTTCCTTAACCTTTTCCTGACCGATATATTCATCCAGACGCTTGGGGCGCAGGGAAACATCCACGTCGGAGTCCTCTGCGTTGTAGCCCGTGTTCATGATTCGGTTTTCAAAATCAAAATCGTTGGTATCCATTTTGAGTCCTTTCTATGGGAGTCTCTCAGAATTTCATCAGTTTTTTCAGGGCAAGACGAATGATCTCCTCAAGCTCGCCCGCATCGGTGTTGAGGTCCTTGAGGGCATTGAGCGCCTCGGCACGCGAATATCCGAGCACGAGAAGCGCGTCGGTTGCTTCGGAGAGCACACCGCGCTTGCCGCCTGCCGCAGGAGCAGCAGATGCTTCCGCAAGCGATTGCATGTCCTCGCCTGCATGCTCCTTCATCAGCTTGTCCTTGAGCTCAAGAATCACTCTTGCTGCAGTTTTTGGACCAATTCCGTTCGCCTTTGCAATCGTTTTCTTATCCTCGGTGCAAACGGCGAGCGCAAACTTTTCGGGCGTGAGGAGCGAGAGGATCGACATTGCCGCCTTGGGACCAACTCCCGAAACCGAAATCAGGAGCTTGAAGGAGGAGAGCTCGGTTTCATTTGCAAAGCCGAAAAGCTCGATTCCGTCCTCGCGCACCGCCATATAGGTGTAGAGCTTCACCATGGGAGGCTCCTTGACAGAGCGGTTGGGGGGCATAGCATCATAGGTTGTCTGGCTGATCGTGAGCTTATAGCCAACGCCGGCGGCGTCGATCACGGCAACGCCTGCCTCCAGGTGTGCGAGCCGTCCGCTGATATAGTAAAACATGTCTGTATCTTCCTTTCGGGGGATTATTCTGGTGTATCGGTTTTATCCTCTGTGGAACGGTCGGGCTCGGCTTCGTCCGGCTCTTCGTCGCCGATTTCATCCGGGAGCGTTTCTGCCGTGTCGGTTGGTTCGACCTCCTCTGCGTCAGCGTCTCCCTCGGTGTTGCTTTCAATCGCAGCTTTTGCGTTTTCTTCAGCAACGTCAAAAACCGATCTGGGAGGCACGGGGATCGAAACGATCGCACGAAGGAAGGGGCGTTTCTTCATTTGCTTTTCAAAAATCAGCAGCAGAAGGAGCACAGCAAGTGAGCACAGGCTGACCGTCAGTCCGATCGGGAAAGTGTTGGGCGCATAGACCATCTCCACAGTGTGCGTCTCACCTGCATCACCATTGATATAGAAGGAGACGAGCGAGCCAAGTGCCTTAACCGTTTCCACCTGCTCACCGTCCACATAAACCTTCCAGCCCTTGTCATATGCAATCGTGCTCATCACGAGCTCGTGCTCACGCGATGCGGTAAAGGTGCCCTTGAAGGAGGTGTCGGTGTATTCGGTAATCTGATACTGATCCTGAGCCAAGCGTGCCATTGCATCCTCAAAAACTGCCCAGTCGATATAGTAGAAGCAATATTCACCGATCATGGGATAGAACGAGGTTGTGGTAAGCTTCATACTAAGCGAAATCAGATCCCGCTCGTTATACATCCCGAGAGAGATGATTCGAGAGGTTTCACCACCGTGGAAGGTGCCCTTGGAAATGGCGCTGCTTCCGTTCTCCGAGAGCGAGAGCTTGACCTCTCTGGGATAATCGGAGGGCATATAGAAGAATAACTCGGCATCGGTGGGCATTTCAACCATGTAGGTCAGTGAGCCTTCGGCGTTCTCATTCTGAAGCGAGTATTTATAGTGACCGACAACATAGTCCCTTTCGAGATTTGAGGTTTCCTCACTTTCAATGCGAATCGGAACGAAGATTTCTACGGGGCGGTCCTCACCGAGCATTGCGGTTACAATCGCGTTCAGACGCTCGAAGGGAGAATCGTATTTGTCCTCATATTCAGCGGTGTTGATCGTTTCGTCGATGTCAAGCAGCGAATTGATCGCACCTTTTACCGCAGCGATTGCATCTGCCATTGCGCTGGATTCCTTTTTCTCGTCGGTGGGATCCTCAATCAGCGGAACGAAGCCGAGCGGAAAATCGAGCAGATCCTCGTCAACGCCGTAGGCAATCGAGAGGGCGTAGGGGTTGTAGTACGCGGTGTAGCCGTTTGCAGTGTCGGTCTTGTAGACCTCGTAATAGTTGGAGTAGATCGGATCGGCGGAAACGATATATTTCAAGCCGAGTAGCGAATCGTTGACGGGCGTTCCGCCGAGATATTTCGACCAATGCGATTTCGAGGCGTAGCCCATCTTGTTAAGGAATTGAATGGTCTCCTTGTTGAGCGTGGAGGTCGAGCCTGAAAGTCCGTGCATATTGAGTGCCATGTTATCGTTGGTCTTACGGAAGAAGGTCTTTTCCATGCGATAGAAGGAGGGATCCGAAGCCTGCACCTCCTCCACAATCGGACGCGCCTTGGCAAGAAACTCATTGTAGCGATCGTAGGTCGAATAGGTGACGTCATCATCAAGCGCGTTCATATTCCAAAGACCATTGAGGAACACCTCCAGGCAAACCACCGCAACGAGCAGAATCGAGATTCCTCTCTTGCTTGTGGATATACGCAGAATACCGAGAAAGGTAATATAAACAAGCACCATAATGATGGTGAACCAGATGCAGGTGTAATCGTCGGGTTTGACGTATTTGTTGTCGGTGTATTTCTGCAGAACCGCACAAACGATGGCGATCAGGCCGCCTGTGCCCATCACAACCTTGAGCGACACGGTTTCAAATTCTGCAAAGGCACGGCATGCCAGCACGCAGAGATAGAAGCAGAGCATGAAGCTATAACGGTAGTTGAGCCAGTTGGGATTCTGGAATGCATGCCAGATCAGGTCAAGAACGCTGATCGAGAAGCTTGCAACGAAGAACAGGATAAAGAGAACCGAGATTACCTTTTGGCGGAAGGGATATTTCTTGGAGAGGAAATAGGAGGGAACGAGCAGTAGCGTGAGAACACCGCAATAAACGAAGGGATAGCCTTCGGGGCGAACGGTATCGTAGGATCCCGGGAGGAACTTATAGAGCAGGTCGAGAAGATCAACCTTGATCGTCCATTGCCATTTTGGGGTGGAGAAGGTCGTTTTACCGAAATTCAGTGCATAATAGGCACCAAGCAGGATGACTGCTGCGATCCCGAGCGCGATCACCGAATAAAAGGCGATGCGGAACAGCGACTTGATAAAGTGTGCGCTTTCACGGTAGGGATTATTGCGATCCTTTTCATTGTGAGCGATATAGTAAAGGAAAAAGTATACGAAGGTGTAGATGCACACCATGAAGCCGATATAGAAGTTGCTGAAAAGCGTGAGTGCCAGGAAGATGGTATACATCTTGTATTTGCCGTATTTAATCAGCTGCTCGATGCCCAGCGTGATCAGCGGCAGCCACATCACCGCGTCGATCCACATGGTGTTGTGCTGCTGAACCACCGCATAGCTGGTCAGGGCATAAAAGGTTGCAAACATCACAACCGCCAGAGGTCTCGGATTTTTCAGCGTGCGGTGCATATAGTAGCCAAAGGTTCCGCCCGTGATCGCGGTCTTGAGCAAAAAGATAGTCAGGAGTGCCTCAAGCATGCGATCCTCGGGGAACAGGCAAACGATATAGGAGAGCGGGCTTGCAATGTAGTAGGCGTAGATGCCGAGGAACTCGCCTCCGAGTGCGCGACAGAAGGAGTAGAGCAGGCTCGCATCGCCGTAAACGCATTTACGCAACGCTTCAAAGAACCAAACGTATTGTGCGTTGAGGTCCAGCACCAGAACGCTGGCGTTTCCAAAGGGATGGATGCCTCTCGTCAGATAGATCAGGTACATCAGCACCGTTGGAATCAGCATGCAAAGGATGAGATAACGGTGCTCGACCCAAAAGCGTTTTTTTCGATTGGGATCGGGCAGAAGCGCCGCACTTTGCTCGGTGGAGTGGGTGGTGATTGGTTGATTTTCGATAATCCGCATGGTTCAGTTTGATCCTTTCTTATTTTCAAGGGCTTCCGTTTCGGTCAAATTACGCCGAATCGACTTTTCCAGCTTTACACGGTCAAGCGTCATATCTCTACCGCAGGCTTCGCATTTGATCCTAACCTCGCTTCCGACGCGAACGATCAAAAAGACGTTTCCGCCGCAGGGATGCTGCTTTTTCATTTGCACTCGGTCGCCCGGATGCAGAGGTATGATTTGCATATGCGTTTCCTCCCGATTGTCATTGATTGCGGTGCCGTTTGGGCAAATCTTGCCCGAATAACACTATGATAAAGATATTATAACATAAAAAAAGGATTCTGTAAACCGAAAATCTGTATTTTTACACGGATTTTTCCAAAAAATAAAAGAATCGTTTGACAAAGGACGGATTTGGTGGTATAATTCATGGTGGGGAATTTTGTAAAAAAGACGCTTTTGCGTTGCTTGCAAAATTCAAACGCTTGAAAAAGGAGTTCACCATGATCATTCTTGGGATCGACCCCGGGCTTGCAATCGTTGGTTGGGGGGTAATTGAATATCGGAATTCCAAGTTTCGCACCGTTGCTTACGGCTCGATCCAAACGCCCGCGGGCATGCGAACCGAGGAGCGACTGTCGGCAATTTTTGACGGCATGAACGAGCTGATCGAGAAATACCGTCCCGATGCAATGGCCGTGGAGGAGCTTTTTTTCAACACGAACGTTACAACGGGTATCCGGGTTGCCGAGGCAAGAGGCGTGATTCTGCTTGCCGCAGAGCGTGCGGGAATTCCAATGCAGGAATACACGCCCATGCAGGTTAAACAGGCTGTCACGGGCTACGGCAAGGCGGAAAAGCGACAGGTGATTACGATGGTGACCATGCTGCTATCGCTCCAGAAGCCCCCAAAACCGGACGATACGGCAGACGCACTTGCGATCGCAATCTGCCATGCGCACAGCGGCGGTTCACGCCTGGCACAATACTACAATCATTGACACGAAAGGGAATACAAACGATGTGGTTTTCTGAAAATTGGAAGGACTACGAGCTCCTTGACACCTCCGACGGCGAACGCCTGGAGCGCTGGGGAAAATATATTCTCATCCGACCCGACCCGCAGATCATCTGGAAGGGAGCAGCAACGCATCCCGCATGGAAGCGCGCCGACGCGATTTATCGCCGTTCGAATTCGGGGGGCGGCAGTTGGGTGAAGAACAAGCTTCCCGAGTCTTGGAATATTTCCTATGGAGACCTCGGCTTCGTGCTCCGTCCCATGGGCTTTAAGCACACGGGGCTTTTCCCCGAGCAGGCAGCGAATTGGGATTGGTTTTCGGACCTGATCCGTCGGGCAGACCGCCCTATCAAGGTCCTCAATCTCTTTGCTTATACGGGCGGTGCTACCGTTGCGGCGGCAAAGGCAGGCGCCTCTGTGGTCCACGTTGACGCCTCCAAGGGGATTGTGGCACAGGCGAAGGAAAACGCGGCGCTTTCGGGTCTCTCAACGGCACCGATCCGCTATATCGTGGATGATTGTAAAAAATTTGTTGAGCGCGAGATCCGTCGCGGAAACACCTATGACGGCATCATTATGGACCCGCCCTCCTACGGCAGAGGACCCGGAGGCGAGGTGTGGAAACTTGAGGACAGCATCGACGAGCTGATCACGCTCACCTCGCGTCTGCTCTCCGATCGCCCCCTCTTTTTCCTGGTCAATTCCTATACAACGGGACTCTCTCCGCTCACCATGAGCTATCTGCTTTCCCTGAAGGTGCAAAAGCGCTTCGGCGGCTCGATCGAATCGGGAGAGCTCGGACTCCGCGTAACCTCAACAGGCGCATTTCTGCCGTGCGGCGCGAGCTCAAGATGGTATTTTGACGAAAAATAACGAAAGGACGCACAGTTTTGTCTGAAGTATTTATTCACACGGAGGACCTGTCTTATTCCTACCGCGACAGCGAGCATCCCGCGCTCCGTGGGGTCTCGGTGGATATCCGACGCGGAGAATACGTTGCGGTTCTCGGTCACAACGGGTCGGGAAAATCGACCTTTGCAAAGCTGCTCAATCTTCTGCTTGAGCCCACGTCGGGAAGGCTTGTTGTCAACGGCGTTGACCTGACTGCGGGAGAGCTTGACGAGGAAACGGTGCTGCAATTACGCCGAAACGTCGGCATGGTCTTTCAGAATCCCGATAACCAGCTCGTTGCAACGATCGTGGAGGAGGACGTTGCCTTCGGCCCTGAAAATCTCGGAATTCCGCAGCCCGAGCTGCGCATGCGCGTGGACGAGGCGATTGCCTCGGTTGGAATGACGGCTTACGCGCAGCACGAGCCGCACCTGCTCTCGGGAGGGCAGAAGCAGCGCGTTGCAATCGCAGGCGTGATCGCCATGATGCCAAAATGCATTATTTTCGACGAATCCACCGCAATGCTCGATCCGATCGGACGACGCGAGGTGCTTGACACGATCGCAATGCTAAACCGTGAGTTCGGTATCACGGTGCTCAATATCACGCACTATATGAACGAGGCGGCAATGGCACAACGCGTGATCGTGATCAATGACGGCGAGCTTCTGCTTGACGGAACGCCCGACGAAGTGTTTGCAAAGCGAGAGCTTCTGCAAAGCGTTGGTCTTGAGGTGCCGCAGTGCACCGCACTGATCCACGAACTGCGCGCACGCGGGATCAAGCTCGATGGAGATCGGATTTCCACGCCAGAGGGCTGTGCCGAGCTTCTGGCACGGGCGCTGCAGTAAAATAAACCGCCGTCGGTCTCGCTGACCGCGGCAGATGAGGATGAACATGGATAAGATTTATCTGGACCACGTTAATTATATATACAGTCCGGGAACGCCCTTTGAGCATGCGGCGCTCAAGGATATCAATTTGGGTATCCGCGCAGGCTGTATTACGGGAATCATCGGGCACACGGGCTCGGGAAAGTCCACGATGATGCAGATGCTCAACGGATTGACTGCTCCCACCTCAGGCAAGATTTATCTTGACGGCTATGACATCAATGCTACGCCCGCAGATGTAACCGAGGAGTGGCTCAAGCTTCCCGAATATGCAAATTTATCGAAAAGTGCTGCAAAAAAAGCAATTCGTGAGGAGATCAAGCACCGCCGTCGCAATCTTTGCTTTCGCGTGGGACTCGTGATGCAATACCCCGAATATCAGCTCTTTGAGGAAACGGTTTACCGCGATATCGCCTTCGGTCCGACCAACATGGGGCTCTCCGAGGCGGAGATTCGCGAGCGAGTGCGTGAGGCATCTGCCTTTACCGATCTTTCGGAGGAGCTTTGGGAAAAGTCGCCGTTCGATCTCTCTGGCGGACAGAAGCGTCGCGTAGCTCTCGCAGGTGTGATCGCGATGCGCCCCGAGGTGCTCGTTCTCGACGAGCCCGCCGCAGGTCTTGATCCGCGCGGCAGAGATTACATTTTCGACGGCATTTCTGCTTTTCAGAAAAAAACGGGATGCACGGTGCTTATTGTCAGCCATAGCATGGAGGATATGGCACGCTACTGCGATGACGTTGTTGTGATGGAGGATGCACGCGTTTTGATGAGCGGAGACTGCAAGGAGGTCTTTTCACAGATCGGCAAGCTCTCCGACGTTGGTCTGGATATTCCGCAGATCACCCATCTGATGCGTCTTTTGCGTGAACGCGGTATCCCCGTTTCGGAGGATATTTACACGGTTGACCGTGCAATCGACGCCATCCTTGCGCTGCTGGACGCCAAGAGGGGAGGGCAAGGAGAATGAAGGGATTTTCTTTCGGTCAGTTCTATCCCGTGGATTCGCCGATCCACCGCCTCGATCCACGTGCCAAGGTAATTCTTACCGTGCTTTATATCGTATGCACGTTTCTGTGCAAAAGCCTGCTTTCCTTCGTTGCATTGCTGGCCTCGGCAATTCTTCTGATTCTTTTGAGCCGCATTCCCATCAAGATCGTGGTACGCTCGATGCGCCCGATCCTGTTTGTCATTTTGATTACGTCGGTATTCAATCTGTTCGGCACCAAGGGTGAGCATCTGCTCACGCCCGAGGGATGGTGGATCAGCATTTACGAGGAAGGCATCTGGAACGCATGCTTCATGGTTCTGCGCATTGCTGTCCTGATCATCGGAACGGGCTTGTTTCTGACCTACACCACCACACCGATCGCGCTGACCGATGCGCTGGAGCGTCTCTTTTCTCCTCTGAAGATGCTGCATCTGCCCGTGCATGATTTTGCGATGATCATGACCATCGCCCTGCGGTTTATTCCCACCTTCTCGGCAGAAACCGAGCGCATTATGAATGCACAGAAGGCGCGCGGAGCCGATTTCACCAGCGGCAGCCTGCTCAAGCGCGCAAAGGCACTCATTCCGATCCTGATCCCACTCTTTGTGTCTGCCTTTAATCGCGCTTTTGACCTTGCGTCTGCAATGGAGTGCCGTTGCTATCACGGAGGCGAGGGACGCACGCGCCTGAAGGTCCTACGCTACCGTCCAAGCGATTTCGTTTGGATACTTCTGACGGTTGCTTTTGGAGTCGGCTTGTTCTTTTTGAACCGCATTGGACTCGGTTACGTGATGTGAGGAAAAAACGGAATGAAGCTTCTTATCAAAATCAGTTATCTTGGCACCGCGTATTGCGGATATCAGGTACAACCAAACGGCATCAGCATTCAGCAAAGACTCAACGAGGCGGCAGAGGCGCTTTTCGGGTATCCCTGCGATATCGTTGGGTGCAGTCGCACCGATAGCGGCGTACATGCCAACGAATTTTGCGCAACGGTTGCAAAAAAAGCCACCGATGTGCTCGAGAGCACGATTCCGACGCAACGCATTCCGCTCGCGTTTTCTGCCTATCTTCCGCCCGATATCTGCGTATTCGATGCAAAATGGGTAGACGGCAGCTTCCATGCACGCTACGACGTTGTGGAAAAGGAATATATTTACCGTATTTATAATCGTGCGGTGAGAAGTCCCTTTGAGGAGGGGCGCTCTGCGCACGTACCGCGACGTTTGGACGATGCAGCGATCACACGCATGAACGATGCTGCAAAAACGCTCTGCGGAAGGCACGATTTTGCGGCATATATGGCGCAGGGCTCGTCGGTGACGAGCACGGTGCGCACGATCCGTGCGGCGGAGGTCACCCGTGAGGGAGACTGCGTTGTGTTTCGCGTGTCTGCCGACGGATTTCTCTACAATATGGTTCGCATTCTTGCGGGCACGCTGCTCCTGGTTGGGCAGGGAAAGCTCTCCGCATCAGACGTGGAGCGCATTACCGAAAGCCGTGACCGCAGCTTGGCAGGCTCCACCATGCCTGCGTGTGGGCTTTATCTCAACCGAGTTATATACCCTTGAGAATAAAAAAAGAAAGGAGGGGGTCAGAACGTGAGATTGCCTTTCGGTCGACGTCGGATGGCGGGGACAGATACGGCGGATTTGCCCGAGCGAAACGAATATTATGAAAATATCTCAGCAAATCTCGGTATTTTTCAGGTTATTTTGTATCTTTCTCTCTTTGCGTTTATCATTCTTTCCTTTGCAAAAAACACGGGACTGATCACCTACCAGAATTTTTATCATTTTTTTAGGGACCTCAACGCATCGGTCCAAACCGTTGATACGTCGCTTCCGGATTCGCTGACCTATCCAACGGATGACAAACAGAGCATCACGCTGTTTCGTCAGGGCGTTGCCGTGGCAGGGAACAAAAACGTGACGCTCTTTACCGCAACGGGACGGCAAACGGTAAGTCAGATTACAAGCTTTGCAAATCCCGTGGCAACAGCCTCCGATAAGTATCTTCTTGTATACGATTTTGGTGGCATGAAATACGAGCTCTACAATTCCTACACGCGAGTGTTTTCCGGAGAGAGCGAGGAGCCGATCCTCGGAGCCACGATCTCGGATTCGGGATCTTACGCACTGATTACACAATCAAAGCGGTATGCGTCGGTCGTTTCTCTTTACAGCAATCGCTTCACGCTTCTGGGAGAGTATCGAAAGACCGGATACGTGATGGACGTATCCATCAACGAAAAGGGAAATCTGCTCGCGATTTTGACATCGCGCTCACTGGGCGGTTTCTGGACTACGGAGCTGGAGCTTTTCAAGCCGGGAGAGGAGAGACCGCGTGCAAGCGCGAACCTCGGAGATGCAATCGGGCTTGCCTGTGCCTTTACCTCAAGCGGCAGGCTGGCAGTTCTCACCGAGGGCGCGGTGCTTTCTCTGAATGAAGCAGGCGCAATCGAAACAAAATATTCTCTTGACGGCAGAGAGATCGCTTTGTTTGACGTTGGAGCGCAGGGCGTGACGGTATCGCTCACATCGGTATCCGTTTCTCAAAAAAATACTCTGATCGTATTTGACAAAAACGGAAAAATACTGTATAATAATGATGAGCCGGAGATCTCGGAGCAGATCGTGCGTACAAAGGATACGGTTCTCTTGCTTACGGCAAACGGCGTGGGACGAATCAACTCGACGGATGGCAGCTATTCATGGTATCCGTGCAACACGCAAAACCGCAGGCTTTTGGCAATTGACAGCGGTGAATTTATCCTGTGCTCACCGCAAAAGGCGGAATATTTTGAATTTGACTCCTGAAAACCCACAAAGGGGCATATAAATAATACATCAAAGGAGATATGAAAATGGAATTTGTACCTTACCTTCTTGACGCGGCGTTTTTGATCGTTGGAATTGCAATCGTTGCATCCTATGCAAAGCGCGGATTTATCAAAAGCGTTCTTCATTTCTGCAAGACCATTCTTGCATTCGTTGCGGCTTATCTTTTTGGCGGCAAGCTCGCGCAGGTGATCTGCGACAATTGGCTCGGCGGCGTTGTGCGCGGATTTGTCTTTGATAAGATCAACGGAGTTTATCAGAGTGCGGCAGAGTCCTTCAATGCAGACGCTGTGATCTCGTCTCTGCCCGACTTCCTCATGACCGAGGATATGCGTGCAGGTCTGCATGCGGCAGAGGGGAACGGTGAGCAGCTCGTCAACTCGATGACGGATGAGATTTCGGGTCCCGTTGCATCGCTCTTTTCCAACATCCTCGGCTACGTTGGCGTGTTCCTGATCGCGCTGGTTCTTCTTTGGATCGTTGCGGGCATTCTCAGCTCGATCTGCGAGCGTCTCCCTCTCGTTGGCACACTCAACTCGCTCCTTGGCGGCTTGATCGGTCTGTTGATCGCGCTTGCGATCCTGTTTGCCGCAGGCTCGCTGCTCAAGCAGTTCTTCGCAGCTTCTCCGATCTATGAAAACACGCTTCTTGTCAAGCTTTTTGGCAACTCCTCGCTTCTCAATCTTCTGTCCTTCCTCAATCTGGGCGAAAATTGGTTTGCACAGCTTCTCGGAAAGCAATAAACTGCTTCATTTGCTTATTTTGCATTGATTTCGATAAAAGAAAGGATCCGAAAATTCGGATAATACAGCATTACTCATGGTCATGTGTTCAAGATGCCAGAAAAGAATGGCAGTGATCTTCGTTACGAAGGTTGAAAATGGAGAAAAGAAAACGAAGGGACTCTGCATCAAATGTGCAAAGGAAATGGGCGTTCCGATCGACAACTTCGTTGGAAATCTCATGAATCAATTTGGAATTTCCTCTGAACAGATGGAGGCGGCAGAGGAGGATCTGCGCGCAATGATGGAGCAGAACGCCGAGGGTGTACCGTCCGACAATGACGATACCGAGGACGGCGGTGCTCCTGCGATCGACCTTCCCAAGCTTTTCCGCGATGCAGGACTCTTTTCCTCTGAAAATGAGAAGGATGAAACTGCTCCCGTGCCTGCCGACCCGACTCCCGATTCCGAGAAAAAGGACAAGGGCGCAAAGAAAAAAGCAAAAGAGGCTAAAAAACTCAAATTTTTGCCAACGTATAGCCGCAACCTCACACAATATGCACGAGACGGCAAGCTTGATCGTATTGTTGGACGCGACCGTGAGCTTGCGCGCGTCATTCAAATTCTTTGTCGCAGACAAAAGAACAATCCTTGCCTGATCGGCGAGCCGGGAGTGGGTAAAACCGCAATCGCGGAAGCGCTTGCCATGCGAATTGCAGCTGGAGAGGTTCCTTATAAGCTGATCGGCAAGGAGATCTATCTGTTGGATATGACGGCGCTCGTTGCCGGAACGCAATTCCGCGGTCAGTTTGAATCGCGCATTCTCGGGCTCCTCAACGAGGTGCACGAGGTTGGCAACGCCATTCTCGTGATCGACGAGGTGCACAACATCGTTGGAGCAGGGGAGGCAGAAGGAAGCGTCAATGCCGCTAATATCCTCAAGCCCGCACTCTCGCGCGGTGAGGTGCAAATCATCGGTGCCACAACGCTCAACGAATACCGCAAGTATATCGAAAAGGATACCGCGCTTGAGCGTCGCTTTCAGCCTGTAACCGTGAACGAGCCCTCTGTTGACGAAACGGTTGAAATGCTCAGAGGTATCAAGCATTATTACGAGGAGTTCCACGGTGTCAGAATTCCCGAGGATCTGTTGCGTCGAACGGTCATGCTCTCGGAGCGATATATCACAGACCGCTATCTGCCCGATAAGGCAATCGACCTGCTCGATGAGGCAGCGTCTTATCTCTCGCTCTCGTCGGCGGCGCTCAATGAATCCTATTCGATCCGAGATCGCCTGCTGATCCTCAAGCAAAAGCGCGAGGAGCTGGAGGGCGAGATTGCGGGAAACGAGTCGGTTGAGCAGGCTCGCTACGAGGAGATCACTAAGATTCGCTCGGAGGAGCTGCAGCTCTCTGCACGTCTTTCCAAAATTGAGCCCGAAACCGAAAACGTGCTGCTGACCGAGGAGGAGATTGCAAACGTGATCGAGCTCTGGACGGGCGTTCCCGCCACCAGCATCACGGAAAACGAATTTGAGCAGATTGATAAGCTTGACGCACGCCTCAAGGCACGCATCATCGGTCAGGACGTTGCCGTGGATGCAGTTGCAAAGGCGATCAAGCGCAACAGAGCAGGGATTTCTTACAAGAGAAAGCCCGTGTCCTTTATCTTTGCAGGTCCAACGGGTGTAGGAAAGACCGAGCTGGTCAAAACGCTTGCAAACGATCTGTTCCACTCTCCCGAGACCCTGATCCGTCTGGATATGTCGGAGTTTATGGAAAAGCACTCGGTCTCGCGTATCATCGGAGCGCCTCCCGGATATGTGGGCTATGACGAGGCAGGGCAGCTCACCGAAAAAATTCGCCGTCGACCCTATTCGATCGTACTCTTTGACGAGATCGAAAAAGCACACCCCGACGTGCTTAACATTCTGCTCCAGATTCTGGATGACGGCAGAATTACCGATGCACGCGGAAAAACGGTCAACTTTGAAAACACCGTGATCGTGATGACCACAAACGCAGGCTCGGACCACACCACCGCGGCAGCAGGATTTTCCACCGTGCAGAATGCAAGCGCCGAAGGAAAAACGCAAAAGGCGCTCGAATCCTTCCTGCGCCCCGAATTTCTCAACCGTGTGGACGAGATCATCACCTTCCGTTCACTTGACGAGGCTGATTTCGTGCGCATCGCGGGCATTATGCTGGGTGAGTTGAAAACCGCTCTTGCAGAGAAGAATATCAAGCTCGCCTACACCGACGCGGCACTTTCCCTGATTGCCGAGCGCTCCTTCTCGCGTAAATACGGCGCGCGCAATATGCGTCGCTTTATCCAAAAGGAGATTGAGGACCGTTTGGCAGAGCAGATCATCGCCGACTACAAGCATTTCTATTCCTTTGTCAAGATCGACGCCGCCGAGGGCGAGATCGTGATCCATTGTATGTGATCCTCAAATAAACAATAATTCAAAAAACAAATTATTCCTTGACATGAAAAAGACAGATGCAAGGTGGCACCGCTTGACGGTCCACGCCGTTGAAAAGGAATTGCATACCGATGCCTCCTGCGGGTTATCCTGCAAGGAGGCTCGCTTGCGTTATCGGAATAACGGTGCCAACACCCTGTTTGATTCCCGTCAAAGCAAAGAGAAGGACATTTTCCGGCAACTGATTTTTGACCCCGCATGGCTCTTGCTATTGCTCGGTTGCCTCATTGCACTTTGCTTCGGTGCCTTTGCCCTCACTGCCTCAATTTTGATATGTGCCTCGGTGGGGATTCTGTTTTCTCTTTTCTGTTACAAAAGGGATAGGGAATACAGAAACAAGCTTTCCCCCTATCGCATTCCAACCGTAACCGTGATCCGTGACGGTACGCGCTTTACAACGAGTGCGCGTGGCGTTGTTTCGGGAGACCTGATTCTTTTGCGCAGCGGAGACCTGGTTCCGTGTGACTGCCGCCTGGCACGCTCCGAAAATTTGCACGTGCAAACGCTTTCCTATGATGAGAATGGAAAGCCGCGCTACCTCTCGCAGGAGAAGTTTGCAAAAACGCTTTACGGATATGATGAAGAAATCGACCTGCCGCAGGCTGAAAACATGCTTTGTGGGGGCACAAAGATTATCCGTGGGGTTGCATATGCCATTGCGGTTGCAACAAGCTCGGATTGCGATTTCATCAACGGGGATGCATCGCGCGAGATTCCTGCTGAAAAGGGAGAGGGTCGCGCAACGCAGACAAGTGTTCGCCTGCAGCCATATCTGCGTATATATCGCTTTGCAATCTTTGCAGCATTTTTACCAATCACGGTTTTGGGCTTTCTCACCGCTCCCGCACATATCAATATCATCTCCGTTTTTCTTTCGGTCTGCGCCTTAACTGCATCGGCAGCCACCTCCTATCTCTCACTTTTCTTTTATGAATGCGAAAAACAAGCTGAACGTGCGTATTTTACACCGTCTGCGGAGCAAAACCGTGTGATCTTCAAATCAAAGCGTGCATCCGCAGCACTCTCACAGATCACAGACCTTTTTGTGATGGGACATTGCGCCACATCCGACGGAAGAACGCATCTTCTCCGGGCATGGCTTGGAGATGGCGAGGTAGCATTGGACCTTGATTCCAATGAACCGCACTCGGAGCTCGGCGGTCTTGCCGAGGCGTTTTGCTTACTGAATGAAAACGCCACACATGAATTGTCTCCCGAAAATTTGCTGGTGTGGAAAGAAGCCTTTTCACTTTCTTTGCTTGATATATTGCACTTTAGCGGATACGATAGTGAGGCTTTGCTGATGCGCACGCTTGAAACCAAGCTTTTGCCGTCCAAATCAGATGAAACCCAAACGCTTGAGGTCCGAATGCATGATAAGACACAGAGGATTTTGTTCTCGAGCACCATCGAACTGATCAACTATTGCACGTGCTATGAAAAAAACGGCGAAATTCTCCCGCTTGATCCGATCCGCAAGAAAGCCTTAATTGCGGAAATTGATGGAAGGGAAGAACAGAATAGCTCGCTTCAGATTGTTTTGCGCAAGCACGGCTGCGATCTTTGCCTTGTGGGCGTGGCGGCGTTTGGGGAACAAGCCGCGCAACAGCTTCCGGGTATTTTGCAGTCTCTTTCCGAAATGGGAATTCGCACCACCGTTTTTCTCAAGGGAACCAGGCAGGAGGAGGCGCGCTATGTTGCAGACCTCGTTCTCCCCACCGATTTTTCCTATTTTGAAAAGAAGCGAAGCAACCAGCTTTGTGAAGACGGTTTAATCGAAAAATACCGCGTTTTGCAAGGATTTACCGCACAAGAGGTGGGCGAATTGATTGCAAAAATGAAAAAGAACGGCAGAAAAATTGCCGTGATGAGTGTGGAGCGCGGAGACGAAATACTCCTGCAATCGGCAGATCTTTTTATCACCTGTGATGATGGACTCTATCATGAGAACGGTCCCTCCAATACAATTTTTGAGCTGTTCTCACGCGATGGAGCGAGACAAAGCAGACGGGCATCACAGTCCATGCGTCGGACCTCCGATCTGTTGGTCTGCCGTGCGGATCGGGACGGTGGCGGTCTGTTTGCCGTTTTTGAAGCGCGGCTTGCCTCACAGGCGATCAACGTCCGAACGCGAGCCATGATTTCGTTTCTCCTTTTTTCTCAGATTGCTCGACTCGTTGCAACTGTTTTTGCGGTTGCAACCGGGCTTGGACTCCTCAATGGCATCCTTGGACTCTACTGTGGGCTTGTTTTGGAAACGCTTGGCGTGTTTCTGATCTTGTCGGCTCCGATTTCCAGTCATGCAATGCATCAGGAGGGACGCATGCCGCACAAGTTGTCCCCGCTCCGCGCGCTGCATAACAAGGAAAGCTACTTCACACCTGCATTGAGTGTTTTCTGCACGATGCTTCTCATTGCAATTCTGACGGCTTGTCGGGTAATCAATTCGACAGAATCGGTTTCTGTTGCATTTGTTTCGTTGACACTCGCGATGGGTGTTCATTTGTGTATCCAAATCACAAAGCTCATTCCGCAAAGCGCTCGCTTGCATTACCTGCCCCGACTACTGCTGCTTTTCATCCTGCCGGCTGTCGCTTGCATTCTTTCCGTTCTGTTTTCGACGTGTAACCGCTTGCTGGGAGTCGGTGCATGGAGTCCGGTTTCAATTTTCCTGCTTCCTGTGATGCCGCTCCTCTCGCTCCTTTTCGGGCATCTTTTTTCAAGAAAATAAAACGGACAGCCAAGTCTCGGCATCTCGTTGCATATACTGAAATCGTAAAAGCATTTCACCGAAGGGGGGGACTGCTGTGCGACGCATCAGCACCGCTGATCTGAGGCATCTGGAGATCATCAATCTGTGCGACGGAGCACGCCTCGGATATGCGGGAGATTTCGAATTCGACTGCGAGGATGCGCGGATTCTTGCGTTGGTGATTTCGGGAAACTGCGGATTGTTTGGATGGGGCAGAGAGGACGATCTGATCATTCCTTGGAATAAGATCGAATGTATCGGAGAGGACACCATTCTCGTTAAGCTCAACGAGCAGGAGTTGTCCTGCTACGGCGGCTGTTCACACAAAAAGAATCGAAAAATGCGCTTTTGAAGGCGCAAATTCAAACAAATGATAAAGAGATCGACTCCCCGAGCATGTCTCGGAGGAGTCGATCTCTTTTTTACCGGTGTTACGTCAAACCGAAAACTCGGTTCTGGAAATGATGTGATTTTGATATTCCGGATCAAGCTCGCAGAAGTATCCGCTCCATCCCCAAACGCGAACAATCAGATTGGGATAGCTTTCGGGATGCTTTTGCGCGTCAAGCAGAACGTCGCGGTTGACCGCATTGAGCTGAAGCTGATGCCCACCGCGTGAGAGAAAATACCGCACGAGAGCCGAAACCTTCCGCTCGCCCTCCGCATTGCGGAACACCGAATCGTGCAGCTCAAGCGTGAGCGGACCGCCGTTTATGATCCTGCGCATATCGAATTTGGTAAAGGAGCGAATGAGTGAGAGCGGACCGTCTGCTCTTGCGGTGATTGAGGGGGAAAAGCTGCATCCGTAGGGGGTGTACGCACGCCTGCCGTCGGCGGTGGCAGGGCATTCGCGTGCACTCAAAATATACTCCATGGCACTGCCTGTTCCTGCGCGCCAGATTCCGCCGTGACCGTTGGGAGCGCCATTGAGAGTATCCGAAAAGACCTCCATCAATCGGTTGCAGATCAGGTCGACCGCATCGTGATCCTGTCCCATTTTCGGGCAATCGAGCAGGCGATTGCGAAGCACGGTGTAGCCCTCAAAATCGGCATTAAGGGCGTCAAGCAGTGTCTCCTTGTCGAGCGAGCCCTCCTCATAGACCAGGCATCGGATCGCCGCCAGAGCGTCTGCCGCGTTAGAAAGTCCCGCACCGTGGCAGCCGTAGTTGTTATATTTTGGCGAGTGCTGCCAGATATCCAATCCGCTCTCCAGGCAACCATCCACAAAGACCGCAAGCAGAGGCGTTGCTTTTGCACGGTAAACCGTTTCGGTCACGATCCGCTTGCATTCCTCGCGGATTGCCGTGTCCACAGCACACATCAGCTCGTCAAAGGTGTTGCATGTAAGAAGATGGGAATGGAGGGCACGGTTGATCACAAGAGGGAAGTTGAAGGTTGCAAGGTTGGGGGTATCAAAGGCACAATTCGGCACGATAAACTCCCAGCATGCCGCAACCGTATAGTCGAGTGCGTCCTCGCGGTCATATCCAAGCGCAATCAGCCCCGGCACAACCACGTCATCGTTGCAGTATTGCGGGAAACCAAGTCCCATTTTCGTCATTTTTGTTCCAAGATCAAGTATCTCCTGCGGTGTATTCATACCGCAACGCAGATTGATCTTGGGGTCGATGAGTGCCAGCTCGATTGATGCCTCCATACACAGCTTGGAAAGCTCGTTGAACATGCTCTCTCCGTTGCCGTCGAAGCCGCCAAGCACCATGCTCTGTCCGTTGTCGCCCACCTGCACTCCCTGATAAAGATCGGTGTCAAAATTAATGGCGATGAAGAAAAGCTCAAGCGTTTCCATGAGAGACTCGCGAGAGACACCGCTTTGCAGGTCCCTTTGAAAATAGGGGTACATATACTGATCAAATCGCCCGAGCGTGAGATGCGAGTGGGGGGAGCACCGCAGAAAATAGATGATGATCTGCATAAAAAGACATGCCTCGTAAAAGCTTTCTGCGGGCTGATACGGAACGCGTGTGAGTGCGTCAGCCAGGCGCGTGCATCCCGCACGCTCTGCAGCTTCCCGATACTTGTCGACCAACTCTCGCATCAGCGAAAAATGCTTGAGAATTTCATCGTAAAAGAGGCATTTTTCGGGGTCATGCGCATATTTTGCACGATATGCGCGGATATCTCGCTCGGTTGCGTCAAGTCCCTTGCCGATCACGCGCGCATAGTTTGGCGTGATGTTTCCGCGTCCTCCCGTGGTGCTTTTCGTGCCGTCGCACAGCGTGTAGGTTGGATAATTCGCTTGATGGCGATGAAAACCGAAAATGTCATCGGGGAGCAGAACGGGAAGCTCACGCGAAACAAGTGCCTCAAAGCGGATTGTGTTGAGACGGGGATCACTCATATCAAGGTCTCGCACCAACTCGGAGATGTCGATGCTGCATTTGACGCGCGCATTCCGATAGGCTCGGTCTTGCAGGATATTCAGATATTTTCTAACCGCTTCGGTCACAGAATGTTCACCTCAATTCCGTAAGATTCAAAGAGCTCGGTGCGCATTTGCGGCGCAACCGTTTCGTCAAAGTTTGGAGTATAAACGCGCCCTGTCATGGCGTATTTTGCTCCCGAGAGCTTATGGTAGGGAAGCAACTCCAGACGCTTTGCGCCGACCTCGTTCATCAAACGAGCCGTTGCTTCCATATTTTCAACCGTGTCGTTCACCGTTGGGATCACGGGAATACGCGTGATAAACGGTACACCCGATGCGGCAAGACAACGGTAGTTTTCCAAAATAACGGCGTTGTCCCGACCGCAAAAGCGTTGATGCGTTTCGGAGTCCATCAGCTTCAAATCATAGAGGACGTAATCGCATTCAGAAAGAACCGCCAAAAAAATCGAAGGATCACAATAGCCACAGGTCTGCAGTGCGCGGTGTGCTTTGTTGCGCAGGAGGCGAAGACAAGCAAGCAAAAATTCGGGCTGTGCAGTGGGCTCGCCCCCCGAAAAGGTGACGCCGCCACCGGTCGATGCAAATACGTCACCGTTTTTGAGCAGCTTTTCAACAAGCGCCTCTGCCTGCATGATCTCGCCGGCTTCACGGATCAAACGACGAGGACAAACCTCGGCACTCTCTGCCACGATCCGATATTCTCCTGTGAGCTCCATCCCACGCGCAAGGCAGGCGTTACAGCCAATGCAACCGTTCGGAGAGCGGATCGGCTCGGGAGCAGGAGATTGTCCCTCGGGACTGTGACACCATGTACATCGCATCGGACAGCCCTTAAAAAACACGGTAGTGCGAACCCCGGGGCCGTCATAAAGCGAGAATTCTTCAATGGAAAACACCACGCCGCTCGGCATTTTGTGTCACACCCCCTTCTTTTTTTTGGTTCTATCCTAATTATAGTGAAAAGCCCTTGATTTTGAAAGCGTTTTGTTGTATACTATTAGCAGAAAATTATCTTTTTTGGAGGTCTGTATGTTCAAGCTCGATCATCAAAGCGACAATTCGCGCAGTAACAACAACTACAATGCTTACACATATAAGGATCGGGTTTGGCGACCGCACTTTCACAAAAATTTTGAACTGATCTGCATGCTGCACGGTGAGATGCTCCTGACGGTGAATGAATCGGAGGCGGTGCTCAAGGAGGGTGAGTGGGCGCTCATCCTTTCCAATCAAATTCATTCCTTCTGCGTCGGCAAGAGCAGCCTTGCATGGGTTGCGGTTTTTTCGGAGGACTTCATCCCCGAATTTGCCTCCTTCATCAAGGATAAGCAGGGAAGCACGGTGCGCTTTTCTCCCACCGAGGAGATCTGCGAGCTCGTGAAGGAAAATCTCATCATCGGTACCCCCTCATTCCTGATGAAGCGTGCCTGTCTTTACGCGCTTTGCGATCAATATCTCAAGCAGGTTACGATTGAGACTCGAAAAAACAAGAATGACGCCCTGATCTGCCGTGTGCTTGACTATATTGAAACACATTTTCGCGAGGATATCACCCTGCAAACCGTTGCACATGAATTCGGCTACGAATATCATTATCTTTCGCGTCTGCTCAACCGCGGATATTCGATCAGCTTCAAACAAACACTCAATGAATATCGCATCAATCACGCGATTGGGCTGCTTGAGCAGGGAGGCATGGCCGTTACCGAAATCTCAAATGCCTGCGGATTTCAGAGCATTCGCAGCTTCAATGACGTTTTTTTGTCAATTACAGGGCTCTCTCCAACCGATTATCGCAAGAAACGGCTCGCCGAGCATGAAATTGTTAATAAAATGTAAATATTGATATTTTCGGTTGCAATTTATATTTGGATGTGCTATAATATGATGTAATTGCGTTGCAAGCCCGAAAACGGCTAATCTGCAGTGCAAAATAAAAAAATTCACACATCGGACGATCGTTGCATCGGTGCCGCGAAATGCGGTTTTTGGCAATGCGTTGCGGTGGTGGAAAAAACCGAAGGAGGACATAAAAATGTCTGTTATTTCTATCAAGCAGCTGCTTGAAGCAGGTGTTCATTTCGGACACCACACCAGAAGATGGAACCCGAAGATGCAGGAGTACATCTTCACCGAGAGAAATGGTATTTATATCATTGACCTTCAGAAAACGGTGAAGAAGTTTGACGAGGCTTACAACTTTGTTCGTGAGCTCTCCGAGAACAATGGCACGATCCTGTTCGTTGGTACCAAGAAGCAGGCCGCAGAGGCAATCAAGGAAGAGGCTACCCGTTGCGGCATGTACTACGTGAACGTTCGTTGGCCCGGCGGTATGATGACCAACTTCAAGACCATCAAGCGTTCGATCAACCGTCTCAATGACCTGTACAAGATGCAGGAGGACGGCACATTTGATCTGCTTCCCAAGAAGGAAGTTGCTTCGATGCAGAAGGAAATCTTCGATCTTGAGAAGAGCTACGGCGGTATCAAGACCATGGAGAGACTGCCCGACGCAATCTTCATTGTTGACCCCAAGAAGGAGAGAAACGCAGTTCTCGAGGCTAAGAAGCTCGGTATTCCGGTTGTTGCAATCGTTGATACCAACTGCGATCCCGACGATGCCGACTATATCATTCCCGGTAACGATGACGCAATTCGCGCAATCAAGCTGATTTCCTCCGCACTGGCAGACGCCGTGATCGAGGGCAAGCAGGGCGAGGCTACTGTTGAGGCAGAGGCAGAGGCTGAAGCTGCAGAAACCGCTACGGATGCAGAGTAATTGATCCGATTTTTGAAAAGGAGATACGAAAATGGCTACTATTACAGCAAAAGATGTTGCGGCTCTCCGCGCTAAAACCGGTATCGGCATGATGGAGTGCAAGAAGGCACTCGTTGAGGCTGACGGTGACGTTGATGCAGCAATCAAGATCCTTCGCGAGAAGGGCGAGCTCAAGGCAGAGTCCAAGATGGCAACCAGAATCGCTGCAGACGGTGTTGTTGAAATCCTCAAGGATGGCAACGCAACCGCTATGATCGAGGTTAACTCTGAGACCGACTTCGTTGCAAAGAACGAGTCCTTCAAGGAATTTGTCGGCGATCTGCTCAAGATCATCATCGCACAGAAGCCCGCAGACGTTGAGGCTCTCATGGCTTGCAAGTTCAACGACGAGATGACCGTTGAGGAAAAGGTTAAGGAAATGATCTTCAAGATCGGCGAGAAGCTGACCGTTCGTCGCTTCGTTGTTGTTGAGGGCGTTACCAGCACCTACATTCACGGCACCGGCTCGATCGGCGTTATCGCTAAATTTGAAACCGACCTGGCAGACAAGCCCGAGTTCGCTGCTTTCGCAAAGAACATCGCGCTCCAGATCGGCGCATATCCCACGCCTTACCTCTGCCGTGAGCAGGTTCCTGCATCGGTAATCGAGGAGGAGAAGAGCATTCTGCTTGCACAGATCGCAAACGATCCTGCAAATGCCAAGAAGCCCGATGCCATCAAGGAAAAGATGGTAATGGGTAGAATTTCCAAGTTCTATGACAACAACTGCCTGGTTGACATGACCTACGTAAAGGACGAGGACATGAAGGTTGGTCAGTATGTGAAGGCAACCGCTAAGGAGCTTGGCGGCAGCATCGAGATCGTGGAATTCCATCGCTTTGAGAAGGGTGAAGGCATCCAGAAGAGAGAAGAGAATTTTGCTGAAGAAATCGCAAAAATGACTTCCGGCAAATAATTGATTAGTTTAACGGAGGCTCTCTTGCAGGGCTTCCGTTTTTCTTAAATAAACAGAAAAGGAATTTATAAAAATGGAAAATTGGCTCAATCTTGAAGGCAAGGTAATCATCGTTACAGGCGGCGCAAGCGGAATCGGCTACGCAGTTGTTGAGGAGCTCCTTCGTGACGGTGCAAAGGTTGTTGTTTCGGATATTGCTGCAGAGGCTCCCGCATTTGCAGGTGCAACAGCAGAAAATATGCTCTACGTAAAAACCGACGTTTCCTCCAGAGAGGACGTTGTTGCAATGGTTGAGAAAACGGTTGCAACCTTTGGAACGGTTGATGTGCTGGTCAACAATGCAGGAATCAACATCCCCCGTCTGCTCGTGGACGAGGCAGGACAGTATGAGCTCGACGAGTGCGTTTGGGACAAGGTTATGAACGTCAACCTCAAGGGACTGTTCTTCTGCTCGCAGGAGGCCGTTCGCGTTATGAAGGCAAAGGGCGAGGGCGTTGTGATCAACATGTCCTCCGAGTGCGGTCTTGAGGGCTCTGAGGGACAGAGCGTTTATGCGGCATCCAAGGCAGCTGTGAACGCATTGACCCGCTCTTGGTCCAAGGAGCTTGGTAAATTCGGCATCCGCGTGGTTGGTATCGCTCCCGGTATCCTGGAAGCAACCGGTCTGCGCACCATCTCCTATGAAACCGCGCTGGCATACACCAGAGGCATCACGGTAGATCAGCTCCGCGCTGGCTACAGCAAGACCGGAACCACTCCGCTCGGCAGATCGGGTAAGCTCTCTGAGGTGGCATCCACGGTTGCATTCATGGCAAGCGAAAAGGCAGGCTACATCACGGGCGTAACGCTCAACGTTGCAGGCGGTAAAACCAGAGGTTGATCTGAAATTATATTTCAAAAAGAAGCAGCTCAAGGTGTGCAAAAGCGCATGCCTTGAGCTGTTCTTTTTTATAAAATTCCTTTTTCGGAAAGTCTTGAGAAAAGTGTTTTTTCGATCAGTTTTGCTGTTGATGCAACGAATATATCCATCCTTTCACGCGACAGAAAAGGGTATTCTCGATCGAGATTTCCTTGCACTTTCCGATAAAAGTCGGTGATATAGGCGCGTCGGTTGTCAAAAGCGTCGAGAGAAAATTCGTCCATGTAGTCGTTTCGAAATCCCTCTGCCGACGCATAAATTTCAAAGGCAGAAAAGCCGGGATGATCGCGCAGGTAAAGGTAATCGAGGTCATACCAATCGCGTTTCCATTTCCAAACGGCAGAACTCGGATCGGCAAGATATGCCTCGCGATCTCTTTCAATCGACTCGGCAACAATCTCATTCACCCATTGAACGTCGGTGAGAAGATGAACGTAATATCCGAGATAAAATGACAACTGATTTTCGGTGTAGCCCTTGATCTGCTGATCGGTAAAATATTTGCTTGCAAACAAATCGGGAGCAACCGCAAGCTTACCCGTCTGATCCGGAACCTTGAAATGCGACGTTTTCGTATCGGGCGTAAAGGTACTCCAATCGGCATTTGGAACACCGCTGTCGGGGGCGATATTGCCAACTGTAAACTCGGTTGCGCACAGGCGCGGATAACGCTCAAGCAGTGCATCCGAAACCCTCAAATGAACCATCCAGGATGCCATTCAATCCTACCTCCCATTCGGTTTTCATGACTCCATTATACCACAAATCGTATTTTTGTCAACCGCTCGGTATTTTTTTACCGTTTGAAAGAATTAGTTGAAGAAAAAATAGATTTATTTTCAAAAAAGTGTTTACAAAAGGAAGATTTTGTAGTAAAATAGAATGGAAAGAAAATGATGACCGGAGGAGATAAAAAATATGAGTCAACCGAAATACCGTCGAATTTTACTGAAGCTCTCCGGCGAGGCCCTCAAGGATGCTCAAAAGGGAGATATTCTGGACTTTGCCTTTATCGAAACCGTTGCCAAGCAGATCAAGCGTTGCGTTGACGCAGGCGTACAGGTTGGCGTGATCGTTGGTGCGGGTAATATCTGGCGCGGACGCCAGGGCGGCGAGATGGACCGTTGCCGTGCCGACCATATGGGAATGCTCGCAACCGCGATCAATTCACTCGCACTTCAGGACGTGTTCCTTCGCACGGGAATGGATGCGATTGTGATGACGGCGGTGGAAATGGCGGCTTATGCCGATTCCTACAACGTTCGTGATGCCGTTCGTGCACTTGAGAGCGGTAAAATTGTGATCTTCGGATGCGGTCTCGGCACACCCTTTTTCTCCACTGATACGGCTGCAGCACTCCGTGCCGCGGAGATCGGTGCCGATTGTATCTTGATGGCAAAAAATATTGATGCGATTTACAGCGCAGACCCGCGCCTCGATCCCACGGCTGTCCGTTATTCCGATCTGACCTACCGCCAGATCATTGACGAGAACCTGCGAGCGCTGGATATGAGCTCGACACTGTTCTGCATGGAAAACAACATCAACGGATATGCGTTTGGTCTCTCCGATCCCGAAAATATCTATCGCGTTGTGATGGGTGAGTCGGTCGGAACTGCGATCCATAACTAAACGTCGAACTTTTCTCCGTTAAACTACGAAACAAATACATAGAAAGGATGCCGTAAATCCACGGCAGGAACAAAATTATGCAATTCAACACGAAAGAAACCGAAAGCAAGATGCAAAAAAGCGTAAGCGCTTACGAGAGCAATCTCTCGACCATTCGCGCAAGTCAGGCAAACAGCGCGATCGTTTCTAAGGTAACCTTTGAGTATTACGGTGCGCCCACCAGACTCGTGGACATGGCGTCTGTTGCCGTTACCGACCCCAAAACGCTCACCATCACGCCCTATGACCGCTCGACGCTCAAGGCGATGGTAAAGGCTCTGCTTGCATCCGATATCGGAATTACGCCTGCTGATGACGGCTCCGTGATCCGCCTGGTTTTCCCGCCTCTCACCGAGGAGCACCGCAAGGGTCTGGCAAAGCAGATTCAGAAGATGGGCGAGGAGGCTCGCGTTGCAATCCGCAATATCCGCAGAGATGCAAACGATGACATCAAGAAGCAGAAAAAGAACGGCGATATGACCGAGGATGAGCAAAAATCTAGTGAAAAGGCTGTTCAGGATCTCACCGACCGTTACGTAAAGAAAATCGACGAGATCACCGCGAAGAAGGAAAAGGAAATTCTGCAGCTTTGATCCGATTCCGTTTGCAGACGAGATTCGATGAATGAAAAATAAGAGAGGCGGCTGTCGCATAAGGGCATGTGACAGCCCCTTTCCGCAGTTTGAATAAGGATTTGAACATCGGGAAAGGTGTGTTGCTATGTTTTGGAACAAGAAGAAAAAAGAGTCGATCCGGGTGGATAACCGCCTTCAGCACATTGCGTTCATTATGGACGGAAACGGGCGTTGGGCCCAAAAGAGGGGAATGCCGCGCGAATTCGGACATTCACACGGTGCGGCAACCTTCAAAAAGATTGGACGCTACTGTGAGAGCATCGGTCTCAAATATATGACGGTTTATGCTTTTTCAACCGAAAATTGGAAGCGCCCTCAAAAAGAGGTTGACACCATCATGAACATCTTTGACGATTACATTGAGGAATGCTTTCTTGAGATGGAGGAGGACAACGTTCACTTTCGCTTTATCGGCAACCTGGATATTTTCCCGGAAAGCCTGCGCAAAAAGATGGATCGCATTGACCGCGAAACCTCGCACAAGCCCTTTATCCTCAATATTGCCGTCAACTACGGCGGTAGGGAGGAGATCACGCATGCTTGCAATGCTCTGATCAAGGAAGGGAAGGATACCGTTACCGAGGAGGATATCAGCCGCCATATTTACACCGCCTGCTGCCCCGATCCCGATCTGATCGTGCGCACGGGAGGCGATTTGCGCACCTCCAATTTCTTGCTTTGGCAGTCGGCATATGCAGAGTATTATTTTACAAACGTCCTCTGGCCCGACTATTCCTCAAAGGACGTTGATGAGGCTGTTGCAGCGTTTTATTCCAGAAAGCGTCGCTACGGCGGGGTATGATCATCGGAGGTTGCTATGAAAACAAGAATTATCACGGGAGCCGTGGCGCTTTGTATTTTTGTTCCGGTTCTGATCTTTGCAAACACGGTGGCTCTGCCGCTCCTGCTCTCGCTTTGCTCGGTGCTTGCCGTGTTTGAAATGTCCTCCTGCATAGGTCTGAAGCGTGCGTTTGTGCTGATCGCGCCGTTTTATCTGATTGCAGCGGCTATGCCGTTTTTCATCCGCTATGCTGCAAACCTCGCATTATTTCAAAAAACAGCGTTGGTCGCATGCCTTATTTTGGCTCTTTATTTCTTTGCCGTTCTCACCTTTTCACACGGCAAATATAAGCTTGGCGATGTGTCGATTTGCTTTTTCACGCTCTTTTACATCCTCGCAGGCTTCAACTCGATCCTCTTTTTGCATGATTTTGTCAAACCCGGCGGAGAATACGTTTATCTCACCGTCTTTATCGGTGCTTGGGTAACCGACACCTTTGCCTATTTCTGCGGCATGCTGTTCGGGCGCGGCGGAAAGCATAAGCTCATCCCCGACGTCAGCCCTAAGAAAACTGTTGAGGGAAGCATTGGCGGAACGGTCTTTTGCATCCTTGCAATGATTCTGTTCGGTCTTATCGTCAATTCGATTTCTGCACTCCATGCCAATTATCTGCTTCTCACTGTTGGCGGTCTCCTTGCTGCAATCGTTGCACAGATCGGAGACCTTTGCATGTCGGTAATCAAGCGCACTTATGGGATCAAGGACTACGGAACGCTTTTCCCGGGACACGGCGGTATTCTCGACCGCTTCGATTCGGTGCTTGCGGTTTCGATCGTGATGGCAGCCTTTTGCTCCTTCTTTCAATTTTTTGAGGTGATCTGATATGAACAAACAAATCTACCCCTCTCTCACGATTCTCGGCTCCACGGGCTCTGTGGGAGAGCAGGCAATCGACGTTGCCCTGCAGAACGGCATTCGCGTGAATGCGCTCTGTGCAAACAGGAACACAAAGCGCGTGGAGGCACAGGCAAGACAGCTCGGTGTTGCTTATTGTGCAATGGCAGACTCTGCGGCGGCAGAGGAGCTTCGCGTGCGTCTTTCCGATACCAACATCAAGGTTTTCTCGGGAATGGACGGAATTGAGGAGATGATCTCGATCCAAAACGATCCCGAGGAGGTTGTTGTCAACTCGGTGATCGGTGAGGCAGGACTCAAGCCCACGCTTGCAACCCTTCAGGCAGGAAAAAAGCTGGCACTTGCAAATAAAGAGTCGCTCGTTTGTGCGGGAGACTTCGTAATGAAGCTTGCAAAAGAGAAAAAGCTTGAAATTCTGCCTGTGGACAGTGAGCACAGTGCGATCTTCCAATGCCTGCGCTCGGGCAGCAAAAAAGAGATCAAGCGCATTCTGCTCACGGCGTCGGGAGGTCCCTTTTACGGAATGAAGCGCGATGAGCTCTCGGGGATCACACCCGAGCGTGCACTCGCGCATCCCACGTGGAATATGGGTGCCAAGATCACGATCGACAGTGCCACGCTGATGAACAAGGGCTTTGAGGTGATCGAGGCAGTTCATCTTTTTGACGTGCGCCCTGACCAGATCGAGGTTTTGGTTCACCGCGAAAGCATAATGCATTCTGCCATCGAATATATAGATAACAGCGTCATTGCGCAGATGTCGGTTCCCGATATGCGCCTTTGCGTGCAATATGCACTCACGCATCCGGCAAGAACCGATGCAGTGATCCCGCAGCTTGATCTGACGCGTGCGGGCAAGCTGACATTTGCCAAGCCCGACACCGAAACCTTCGTGCTTTTGCAGCTGGCACTCGATTCGATCGCAGCAGGTGGAGCGGTTCCCGCAGTTCTCAACGCGGCAAACGAGATCGCAGTTGATGCATTCCTTTCCAAAAAGCTGACCTTTACGGGAATCTTTGACGTGGTTGCACAAACGGTTGCACGTCTGTCCGACGCACGCAATATTTCCTCGGTCGACGACATCTTCGCCTTTGACTCCGCCGCAAGAGCGCTTGCAACCGAACTTTTGAACCGCTGAAAGCGGTCAACGGAGGATTCTTATTTTGTATATTTTACTCGCTATTCTAATTTTTGGTCTTTTGATCTTTATTCATGAGCTTGGACACTTTATCGCGGCACGCCTGTGTGGTGTCCGAGTGCTTGAATTTGCAATTGGAATGGGTCCAAGGCTTTTCACATTCAAATCAAAAAAGAGCGGCACCTCCTATTCGATCCGTCTCCTTCCCATCGGAGGCTTTGTTGCCATGCTCGGAGAAAACGGAATGGATCCCGTGCAGGGAGATCCCAATCCCGACGGCGAGGATCTGACCCCGAACGGAGAGAGCGGAGAAGATGCGGACGTGACCGCAAAAAAGGATGGCTTTTTCATCAACCGCGGTAATAAAAACGCAGGACCTGAGGATTCCGACGCCAAGGCAGAATGGGAAGGCAAAATCGTGGATGCCGAAACTGCCAAGCACGCATATTGCAACCAGAGTGTTTGGAAACGAATTTTGATCTCAATCGCGGGTCCTGCAATGAACGTTCTGCTCGGCTTTCTTTTGATGCTTGTGATGGTTCTCATCGGCGGCAGAGGAAGCGTTGGAACAACGGTTGTTGCGGACTTTCACGTCGTTTACACGGGAGAGGAAACCTACCAGGGGCTCCAAAACGGGGACTATATCGTGGGTGTGGACGGCACGTCACTTTTGTCCTACGCACATCTGAAGGAACTTGTGGCTGCAAAGGAAAACGGAAGCTTTGAGATCGTTGTGCAGCGTCTCAACGAAAAGAAAACCGACGTTGACTATATCACACTTGAAAACGTGGTTCTCAACACCGAGCTGATTCAATCGCCAACGATCACCAATTCGCTCAGCGAACAATGCGGTCTACAAACGATGGACCGAATTGTAAAGGTCAACGGAACCGCGGTTCATACCGACTATGAGCTTGGATATGAGCTGATGATGCAGGGCTACCGCCCGATCTCGATCACGGTGATCCGCGACGGGCAGACCGTAACGTTGGAAAACGTCACGCTTCCCAATGAGGTTGATCCTCAAAGCGGCGTAACGCTTGGCACGATGGATTTCCGCATTTATGCCGAGCCCAATTTCCATATCGGCACCGTTCTCAAGCATACCTGGTTCCGTTCGGTTTCCACCGTGAAGATGGTGTTTGATTCTCTGATCGGGCTCTTTTCGGGGCGCTACGGCTTTGAAGCTGTTTCGGGTCCCGTTGGCATCACCAAAACCATCACCGAAATGGCACAGCTTGGATATATGTACGTGCTCAACCTGGTTACCGTGATCTCGATCAACCTCGGCGTTATGAATCTGCTGCCTTTGCCTGCGCTGGACGGCGGTCATCTTTTAACCTACGTGATCGAAATCATCCGTCGCAAGCCGCTCAAGGCAGAGGTGGAGAGCATGATCAATTTCGTTGGATTGGTCCTTCTGCTCGGGCTCGCACTCATCATATTGATAAAGGATATTATTGCACTATGAAGTATAACGAAATCAGAAGAAAAAGCAAAGAGGTTGTAATCGGCAATTGCAGGATCGGCGGACAAAATCCGCTTGCGATCCAATCAATGACCAACACCAACACGCTCGACGCTGCCGCAACTGTGGCACAGATCCGCGCAATGGAGGATCGAGGCTGCAACATTGTGCGAGTTTCGGTCCCCACGCAGGAGGCTGCGAACACGATTCTGGCGATCAAGGAGGCAGGCATTTCGATTCCGATCGTTGCCGATATTCATTTCGACTATAAGATTGCGCTTCGCTGTGCCGAGCTCGGCTTTGATAAAATTCGCATCAATCCCGGAAATATCGGTGACGATGCACGCGTAAAGGCTGTTTGCGATGCCTGCCGCTTGCATAATATTCCGATCCGCATCGGTGTGAACAGCGGTTCTCTTGAAAAGCATATTCTTGCCAAGCACGGTGCTCCCACACCAGAAGCACTCTGCGAAAGTGCGCTCTATCACGCCGCCTTGCTTGAAAAGTTTGATTTTTACGATACCGTGATCTCGATCAAGGCATCCACCGTTTCGGGCATGATCGCGGCAAACCGTCTTCTCGCAGACGCATGCCCGTATCCGCTCCATCTTGGCGTCACCGAGGCAGGTGGCGGTGACCGCGGACTGATCAAAAGTGCCATTGGCATCGGCGCTCTGCTTTGCGACGGCATCGGTGACACGCTTCGTGTGTCGCTGACCGATGATCCCGTGCTTGAGGTCGATGCGGCAAAGAAGATCCTGCAGGGTATTGAGCTGGAGGGTCAATGCGGCATGGATATCGTGAGCTGTCCCACCTGCTCCCGCACGAAGATTGATCTGATCGCGCTCTCCAAGCGCTTTGAGGATGCCGTGCGTGCAGCGGGACTTGAGGACGTTCCCGTAAAGGTCGCTTTGATGGGATGTGTTGTAAACGGCCCCGGAGAAGCAAGAGAGGCAGACGTTGGAATTGCAGGAGGAATCGGTGAGGCGGTGCTCTTCCGTCACGGCGAGATCGTGGAAAAAATCCCCGAGAGCGCCATCATTGACCGACTTTTGCAGGAAATCCGTATTTTGAAAGAAACAAAATCAGTATGAGTCGAAATTTACTTGAAATTTTCAATCGCTACTCACCTTCAACTGAATATACCGAAATTCTGGGCTCCGCAAATGCCGACAGCATTGTGTTGCGTGCCGACAAGGAAAAGCGCGCGATATCAGTGAGCGCCGAGTTTCCGAGGATCATTCCAAGACGCACGCTCTATCAGATCGAGGAGGAAATCCGTCTCGCTTACGAGCTCAATTACGTGCAGATTTGCCCTATCTATCCGAACAACGAATTTGACGTATCCCAGGTGCCCGATCTGCTGATGGAAACTAACCGACGCGGAATCGTTGCAAGAGGCTTTTTCAATCATTGTGAATACCGCTACCATAACGGGGAATTGAACATTGAAATTCCGATTCCCGACGGCGGCGTGGAATTGATTTACGATGCCGCAACGCCCGCTCTGATGGAGAAGATCGTGCAGGAATCCTTTGGAACGAAAATTCACGTTGTAATCCGTCGGGCAGAGGATTTTGATCTGACCGCTCTCCAACAGGCACGGGATATTCAAATTCAGGAAATGAGCCGTCAGGCTGCACTTGCCGAGGTGGAATATCAACGGTCGGCGCAGGCGCAGGAAACACATGAATCGGCGCCCGTTGAGGACGAGCCCGAAATGCTGCCGCGCGCAGCGTCGATCTATGAAGGCGAGGTCATTCCCGAGCAGGGGGACGGCACCTGGAAGATCGGACATATCACCTTTGACGTTTCCTCGCCCGAATACGTATTTGGTGACGCATTTGAAATCCATCCTACCGCGATCGCCTCGATTACAAAGCCGCAGAAAAATATCGTCATCCTCGGAGAGGTGTTCAATTTCAAGCGTGATGAAAACCGCACAGGGGACAAGTTTGATATCAGCTTCGATATCTTTGACGGAAACGCCTCGATCGAGCATCGCTCCTTTGGTATGGAGCTTGAGGCTGCGAACGAGCTTTGCGGTTTAATCAAGGACGGATGCATCGTTGCCATGCGCGGGTATGCAAAGCGCATGACGCGGAAAGGGAAGACCGATCCGGACTTTACCTTCTTCTATTCCGACATTGCCAAAATCGGCAAGATCACCCGCAAGGATAAGGCAGAGAAAAAGCGCGTGGAGCTGCATCTGCACACCACGATGTCAACGATGGACGCTCTGATCCCTCCCGACGTTGCGGTCAAAACCGCACTCAAATGGGGACACCCCGCCGTGGCAATCACCGACCACGGAAACGTGCAGGGCTATCCGGAAGCAATGCTGGCGCTTGAAAAGGCAGGCAAGGATAGCGATTTCAAGGTCCTCTACGGCATGGAGGCATATTTTGTAAACAACACCACCGGCGCGGTTTCCGGCAAATGCGATCCCAAATTTGAGGCTGAATGCGTGGTGTTTGATATCGAAACCACGGGTCTCTCGGTTCAAAACTGCAAGATCACCGAGATCGGCGCCGTTAAAATCCGAAACGGTCAGGTAATTGACCGCTTCAACACCTTTGTTGATCCCGAATGTCCGATCCCCGAGGAAAACACCAAGATCACAGGGATCACCGACGAAATGGTGGCAGGAGCTCCCAAATATTCCGAGGCCTTGGCTGCCTTTTTCGAGTTCATTGGCAACAATGAGGCGGGGCGTGAGTATAAGCCGCTTCTGATTGCACACAATGCAAACTTTGACATCGGCTTTATCCGCTATTTCGCAGGTCTTGCGGGATTGCCGTTTGAAAATCCCTATCTTGATACGCTGGCACTCTCCCGTCACATTCATTCCGATCTGAACAAGCACACACTCGATGCGCTTGCAAAGGCATATGAGCTCGGAGACTTCAACCATCACCGTGCCTGCGATGATGCCGAGATGCTGGCAAAGATCTTTTTCTGCATGATCGACACCATGAAAAAGCTCGAGATTCTTGATTATCCCGCTCTTGAGCGTGACATGACAGAAAAAACCGATCCGCTCAAGCTCAAGCCCTATCACCAGATCATTCTGGTAAAGAACAAGGCAGGACTGAAAAATCTCTATAAGCTGATCTCGTTGAGCTATTTGCAATATTTCCGTCGCCGTATGCCGCGTAATCCGCTGATTCCCAAAACCGTTCTTGAGGAGCATCGTGAGGGACTGATCATTGGCTCTGCTTGCGAAGCAGGTGAGCTGATGCGCGCAATTCTTGAAAACCGCCCCGAATCCGAGATCGAGGAAATCGTGAATTTCTACGATTACCTCGAAATTCAACCGATCTGCAACAACCGCTTTCTGATCGACGAGGGAACGGTTGCAGACGAGGAGGGATTGCGCAATCTCAACCGACGCGTGGTCGAGCTCGGAGCGCGCTACAACAAGCCCGTTTGTGCCACCTGTGACGCACATTTTCTCAACAAAGAGGACGAGCTTGGACGCAAGATTCTCATGGCAGGCATGAAGTTCAAGGATGCCGACCGCGACGTGGGACTCTACTTCAGAACCACAGAGGAAATGCTTGAGGAGTTTGCTTATCTCGGCGAGGAAAAGGCATACGAGGTTGTGGTGACCAACACCAACATGATCGCAGATCAGATCGAGCGGATACGCCCGATCCCCGAGGGCTCTTACACCCCCGAAATGGAGGGTGCGGAGCAGGAGCTGCAGGACATGTGCTGGGAGCGTGCAAAAAAAATGTACGGCGACCCACTCCCCGAGCTTGTTTCGGCACGCCTTGACCGAGAGTTGACCTCGATCATCAAAAACGGCTTTGCCGTGCTTTATCTGATCGCACAGCGTCTGGTGCATTACAGCGAGGAGCAGGGCTATCTTGTCGGCTCGCGTGGCTCGGTGGGCTCGTCCTTCGTTGCAACGATGGCGGGTATTTCCGAGGTAAATCCGCTTCCGCCACATTACTACTGCCCAAATCCCGAATGTAAGCACAACGAGTTTATCACCGACGGCAGCTACGGCTCGGGCTTTGATTTGCCCGACGCAAATTGCCCGAAGTGCGGCACAAAATACAAGGCAGACGGACACGATATCATGTTTGAAACCTTCCTTGGCTTCTACGGTGACAAATCTCCCGATATCGACCTGAATTTCTCCGGAGACGTGCAGGGGCGCGTTCATAAGTACACCGAGGAGCTCTTTGGTGAAGGGCACGTATTCCGTGCGGGAACGCTCGGCACGCTTGCCGACAAAACGGCTTACGGCTACGTTGCAAAGTACGTTGAGCAAAAGGGAATCAGTCTCCCTCGCGCCGAAATGAACCGCCTTGTGATGAATTGCGTGGGTGTGAAAAAGACAACGGGACAGCACCCGGGCGGCATCATCGTTGTACCGCAGAAATATGACGTGTATGACTTCACCCCCGTTCAGCATCCCGCCGATGATCCCAACTCGGATATCATCACCACGCACTTTGCGTTTTCCTATCTGCACGATACCATCCTCAAGCTCGACGAGCTTGGACACGATATGCCAACCAAATACAAGTGGCTTGAGACCTTCACCAACACCTCGGTTCTCGACGTTGCGATGAATGACCGCTCGGTTTACGATCTTTTTGAATCGACAAAGCCGCTTGGTATTGAGCCAGAGGAAATTGAGGGCTGCACCATCGGAACCTACGGACTGCCCGAGCTTGGAACGCCCTTTTTGCAGCAGGTGCTGCTCGACGCAAAGCCCAAAAACTTTGCCGACCTGCTCCAGATATCGGGACTGACGCACGGAACGAACGTGTGGCTCGGAAACGCCCAGGACCTGATCAAAGAGGGAACCTGTAATATTTCGCAGGTTATCGGCACACGTGACGGTATCATGCTTGATATGATCCGATACGGACTTGATAACTCCACCTCATTCAAAATCATGGAGGCGGTGCGAAAGGGAAAAGGGCTTACGCCCGATTGGGAAGCTGACATGCGTGCGCATAACGTGCCCGAATGGTACATCACGTCCTGTAAAAAGATCAAATATCTTTTCCCGAAGGCACATGCCGCCGCATACGTTATGTCGGCAATCCGCCTTGCGTGGTATAAGGTTCACCAACCGGTTGCCTTCTATTGCACCATGTTCACAGTTGCCCCCAACGGATTTGACGCTCAGATCGTGCGAGGCGGAAAGGCGAACGTGGTTGCGGTAATGCGCGACATCCAAAAGCGCGGAAAAGAGGCCTCACCCAAAGAGCAGGCAAGCATTTCTACACTCCAGCTCATCAATGAGGCAATGGCACGCAAGGTTCGTTTTTTGCCGGTTGACCTGCAAAAATCACACGCCTTTATCTTCCAACCCGAGGACGGAGCCATTCGCATGCCGTTCTCATCACTGCCCGGACTTGGTGACACCGCCGCCAAGAACATCATTGAGGCACGGGAGGAGGAACCATTCTTCTCGGTGGAGGACCTGCAAATTCGTGCCAAGCTGAGTAAGTCGGTAATCGACATGCTCCGCGCCAACGGAGTTCTCGACAACGTAAGTGAAACCGACCAGCTCACCATTAAATTCTAACCGTTAAATTCTAAAAAAAAGAAACCTCACATCGGTCAGCCGACCTGAATGTGAGGGTTCTTTTTATGTAATTATGCGGACAGGAAATTACTTCAGATTTGCGATCACACGGTCAACCCATGCCATAATCGCAGCCTTTTCCTCGGGCTTAACCGAGCCGCCGAAGATCGGCAGACCGCCCTTAACGTAGAGCACCTCGTCGATGACGTTGGTGCCTGCCTCGGAAAGGATCTCCTTGAGGCGAGTTGCAGCCTTATCGTCGCCGTCGATCATCAGAGCAACGTTTTGTGCGCGTGCCTTGGTCAACTCACGGCAGAACAGACGGACGCTGTCACTCACGTCACCCTTGGCGGAAACAGCCAGGATCACGATGCGCTCCTTATCGCAGGAATATGCAGGGGGAATGACGTCGACCGAGTTGAACGCCAATTCCTTTTCTGCCTTGATCATGTTTGCAATGTTTTTGATCTTCGGCTTACCCGAAGCATACAGAATTCTCATTTTGATAGCCATTTTCATATCCTCCTATGAATGACAATGTTTTCTATACCGTTATTATACCATATATTACCGAAAATTGGAATGGTTTTTTGAAAAATATACAGTAGAAAATGTAAACTTTTTTACGAATTTGAACCTATTGCCGATTTTGGCGCATAATTTCAAACGCCATCACGGTTGCAGCAGAGGCTGCCGAAAGCGAGCCGCGGAACGTGCGCCCATAATCAATGCGAACGATTTGATCGGCAAGGCTCAAAAGCCCACGGGAAATGCCACGCTTTTCTCCGCCAATTACCAAAAGGATCGGGAATCGAAGATCGGTTTCATAGAGCGATACCGAATCACGGATGCCTGCACAAAGGATTTGATAGCCGCATGCATGGAAGCTTGTCGAAAGCTGTTCTGCGTCCGCAACGTAGAGAGGGATCAGCTCCGATGTCCCTGCCGAGGCACGCGCCACAATACCAGCTGCACTCATCCAATTGCGCTCGGGTAACACAATCCCGTCAACGCCTGCAGCATAAAGAGAGCGCACGGTGTAGCCGAAATTATAGGGGTCCTCCACGCCCTCCAGATAGACGTAAAAGCCGTTTGGCTTGATTAGCTCATGAGAGAGCGGAGGAATGGTGCGCTCGTTGCAAAATGCAAGGATTCCGCCGTGCGTGTGTCCGATCGAGGCTGCGTCGATCTCCTCGGCGGAGCGAAATTCGATCGAAAAACCAAGCTCATGTGATTTTGCAACAAGAAATCCAAGCTCACGTGATTTGCTTTTCTTTTTTGCAGAATCAAACCACACGGAAAGAACTCTGCGGTTGTTTTGATCGGAGCTGTTGAGGAGCGCCGAGATCGACGTCATTCCCTCAAAGACGTTGGAGGGTGCGAATTTTTCGTTTTCTTTTTGTAACATAATCTTCTGTCCGTTTGTTCTATTTTTTATTTGAGGTCATATAATGCTATCAGAGTGAGAAGGACGGAGGCAACCGATATGATGATAGCAGATTGGGGCGGCAGAGAGCGATGCGTGGTGTTGGGCGAATATCTGATCACCCATCAGGCAACCGTGCGATCCGCGGCACAGGTGTTTGGGGTGAGCAAGAGCACAGTACATAAAGACGTAACACACACCCTCAAGAGCGTAAACCGCGGGCTCTATCGAGAGGTGCAAAAGCTACTGTTCAAGAACAAGCAAGAGCGTCATCTGCGTGGCGGTGAGGCAACGCGCCTCAAATACTGCGAACGGGCGCAGCAACACCGGGAAGGAGAGTAGGGCATACCTCAAATCCGACTCGTTGACATTCATTTCCGCCAGAAATAGAGATTTTGACGCAGGATCGTTTGAATATCGGCAACCGACATCGCCTTGTGTGCGGCTTCGATATAATAGGGAAGATCGAAAAAATAGGTCTTTCCGAGCGTGGTGATCTCACTGCCAAGCAGTACGGTTTGATTGTTTCGCAGGAGCTTTACCATCACCGCACGTGCATCTGCATCGGTGAGCGACTGATAGTGAAATTGAAAAACGGCGTGCGGAATTCGCATCAGCTTTTCTAAAATTTCCGTTGGATACATCAAAACGCAGGTGTCGAACGAGGTGAAAAGCAACCGCTTGAAATGGGCACGATACAGGAGACGATTGATCTCGAAGTCGATCCAATCGGCATACTCTGCGATCGGCATCCGGAGTGCAAGATAGCCTTGCTTCGTAAAGCAGAGGCGGTCAAGTCCTTCAACCAAATGCAGTCCGGGCTCCATTTGCACGCGAGCAGTCAAGCGTGCCTTCATGCCTGTCGGCAAATGCGGCTTCAGGCGTTCAAAGGCAAGGTCGCGTCGAAGCAGAAAGTGAGAAATTGGCTCAACCGAGGGAGAAAAATCAGGCATAAAGCAAACCTGCTCAATCCCGTGATTGTGCAGCACCGAGAGTGCCTCGATCGACTCCTGTTGCGTTGAAATTCCTTCACGCATGCCCGAGAGGAGATGGCAATTCCAGTCAATGTAGCTTGTCATATCTCCTCCTAAAACCAAAGTATGATACACCTGTAAAAATGTACGCGGTGTCAACACCCATATTATACCATACCGCGTTCATCCCGTCAAGTAATTTTTCATGTCCTGTTCCAATCCTGCTATTGCTTATGCAAGGCAGTGCACGAACAGGGCCTTTCTATTTTGTGATTTCTATTGACAAAAGGTGGTGTATATGATATAATGAGAATGAAAAAAGGGAAGGGAAGCGACTTCCCTCTCATAAAAAGCAATGAACGAACCAGCCAGACCATCAAAAAGGAGCTTGAAGAATGAAAAAAATAATATTGATGTTACTTTGTCTTGCATTGCTGATTTCGACTGTTTCCTGTGATCTTCAACCCAATACTGACAATTCAGATCCGACCGATACGGTCGAGGAAACTACCGACGATAATGAGGAACCTACCGCTCACAACGAAGAAACGACCGAGCCCAAAACCCAACCATCCGAAACCGACTCCTCTGAACCTGAGGACACCGCCGACGAGCCCGAGGAGCCGAATGAGCCTTGTGCACACGAGCTTGGTGAATGGGGAGTTTTGACCTCTGCAACCGAGCGAGAGGACGGCACAGAGATCAGAAAATGCACGAATTGCGATTATTTCCAAACAAGAATCCTGCATGCAACCGGCACAGAGGGACTTTTGTTCACGCTCTCGGAGGATGAAAAATCCTATTCTGTCAGCGCAGGAGCTGCCATAGCGGGTGATGTATTTATTCCGGCATATCACAACGGGTTGCCGGTCACAAGTATTGGATATATCGGATTGTCTGACTCAGATTCTGAACCGGAGAATATGGAGCTCGGAAGCTATGCCTTTTATCAATGCAGTGAGCTCAAATCGGTTGTGATTCCGTCCACCGTGACCGTGATCGGTGATGCAGCTTTTGCAGGCTGTATGGAGTTAAAAACAGTCATTCTTCCGTCTGCGGTTTCCGAGATTGGGGACGGCGCCTTTATGCAATGTGAAAAATTAGAAAGCATTGCGCTTTCGGAGACGCTCACCACAATCGGCGATATGGCATTCATGGGTTGTAAAAGCCTGAGAAGCGTTGTGATACCCGCGAGCATAGAAAAAATCGGTGAATATGCGTTTGCATTGACCGAAACAGAAAATCCTTTTAGCTACTACCATAGCGACATCAAGATTTCCATTTCCAACACCGATGTAATTCTGATTTTGCGGGAATTCTCATCGTTCTTTTCGTGGGGCGTTGAAATTTACTGTCTTGACGGGAACGGAACCGAGAATTTGATTAAGACCATCACGTTCGACAACAGCAGCATGTCGCCATTTTCAAACGGTAACTTTGAAGTTGTCAACAACAATGACAATACCTTTACCATCCGTGCGGGAGATTCTGAAAATATCGGAAAATGGATAGATCAGACATTTGATATTCCGCAATGCATCAGCTTATTTGTCCCCAAGGCAAAAGATACAGTTATGGTGTTTTACGGTGGAAATAACAGCGACGCATGGGACAAAATCAATATTGCCGACGGAAATGCAAGACTTGCAAAAGATAATGTGACGGTAAAAGTGAGCGTTGTCTATTATTACAGCGAAACGCAGCCGACCGTGCCGGGCAATGATTGGCACTACGTTGACGGCGTACCCGTGGTATGGGAATCATAAAACAGGAGATAATTCTTTGACAATTCATGAAAAAAAACGGGGTAAGACAGAATCCACTTGTTTTTCCCCGTTATCTCGATCCCCTCAACTATACAAAATGATGACGTGGGTTTTGTTTGAAAACATAAGGCGGAAACGTGGAACAATTCAACCTAAAAAAACCAACCGAGAATTGCGGAGCGTTTCCAACCATCGAGTTTTCATACAAAACCCAAATTTTGTAAGTGCATTGACTCACTGCAAAGCAGTGGCACGGTAGTTGGGGTTGATGGCAAGATCGCGCGCGAGGAAAGATAAAAAAACCGATGGTTCAGTTACTTTTCTCAAAAAAATCACCGAGAAGGGCTTGACAATCCTTCCAGAACGTGTTAAGATACAAATACAATCAAATAGCCCCCAAAGGATTTGGCGGTCCAGAGGGGGCGTAAATTAAGCGTATAACGAAACCGCTTGCGGTTTCTTCCTTGAGATGCGCCCGGCTCGCCACCCACAAAAGGCTTTGGCTTTTGTGGGTATTGAAACGAGCCGGAACAAGCGCATGAGAGCGTAGCGCAGCGGAGCGTACCATCTGCCACCAAGCGTCGAACGAGCAGGCGAAGTAGTTGGGAATACCGCCCCGAAGGTGCTCAGAACGAGCGCAGGAGCTCATCACCTTGGCTACCCGAGATCGCGGAGCGATCTCCCAAAGCGCGCATAGCGCGCGTCTCCTTTTCTGCCCATTGGGGGAAATGGAGCGCGCGATAGCGCGCGTGGGCAACCTTACCGCGTCATAGGTTGCCCGATAAATTGACAAAAACAAAAAACAACTATACCCGAAAAACGGAGGAAACAAGAGAAAAACGAAGGAAACTGCATGATAAATGGAAATTAGAATCATTCTCGTTTTCTCAACTCAAATTGACAAAAATGCACGTTTTCTCATACACAGATAACCTCATAAAAGACACCAAAAAAGCAAACTTCCGCGAGGAAGTTTTTTCTATTTCAGGAGAGCGATACTCGCGTCAACAGAAGGAAACTATCTCCAACGGACAGAAGGCAAAACAACACCGCGCGCGGCACCTTTACAATACCCCCAACTATACAAAATTTATCTTTTGTATAATTGTATGTATAAAACAAAAGCCGAGATTCATGGCTCTCTCCCCCTATCTAAACTATCAAAAACGAAGGGGGGGGGGCTATTTGAGAGACTCACGCCCTTCGTTTTTGATAGAAGATGCAGAGATGTGTTCTTCCTCTGTAATCAATCAGCTCGGTTTTGGAAATGCGTACCATGCCGCATTTCTCCATCACTCTTTGGCTTGCAACGTTTTCCTCAAAGGCTCCTGCCATGATCTCCTCAAAGCCAGCCTCAAAGAGGTGCTTAATGATCGCTTGCAGGGCTTCGGTTGCAAAGCCTCGGTTATGGTACTTTGGGCGCAGGGCATAGCCAAGCTCTATTTGAGTTCCCTCAATCTCGGTATCATTGATCAGCCCGATCAACTCTCCGCGATAAGAAATCGCAAACACATAGCGATCCTCTCTCTCGGACAACTCACGAATGCGAGCGCAAAGTGCCTCCGCCTCCCCTCTGCTTGAAAAATCGGGAAGCATATAGGTCTGCTTCACCTGCTCATCGGTAAAGAGGTCAATCAGAGATTCCCGATCCGATTCAAGAATTTCGCGCAGCTCCAGGCGCTCCGTTTGAACTGTCTTTTTCATGTTCGTACTGTTTCCTCTGAAAAATTTTGTATCATTCAAATGCTCAGGGCTTCTTCCTGAAAAGATCGCTGATGATATTTTTAGCGTTCACTTCAAAGAGGACCGAAAGCGTTTTTTGTATCGTTTTGTGCACGTGCGGATCGAGGCTACTTCCCTTCTGCAGCCACCGATTTTTGGTGAGCGAAATCAAATCGGTCAGCGTTGCGGCATTGTCGGAGGAAAGCACCTGATAGAGTGCCTCAACAAATTGCTCACGCTGCTCAGGGGTCATTTGTTTAATCCATTGATTCAGCGTGCGGTCAAGTCGCTTGCTCTCCCCTGTTACGTTTTTGAGATGCACAAACGAGCCTCCCATCACGTCCCAGGAAAGTCCATCATGCTGAAAAAGTCCCGCCTGACGGCTCTTGACCACAATATAGTTCTCATCATGTTCCAAAAGCATTCCAACAACTGAAGATTGCGGCACAAGCGTGTGAATGATGGGACGAAGCTCGATATAATCGAGATTGTTAATCATGCCGCTCCCGAATCCAGGACCGTCATTGCTCCAAATTGCGGAGAGGCGTTTCTTAATACTCGGTGCACAATGAACCGCCGCATACACTGCAAGATTACCGCCCTTGCTATGCCCCGTGATGCGGATATTACTCCCTGCATAATGCGCAGCCGCATCGTTCAGATATTCCAACGCCTGCTCCTGTGCAGGAACCACACTCAAAAAGCTCATGTTGAAATTTTCCTTCCATCCAACGAGCGTATCGTCTGTTCCGCGATATGCGATCACAGCGCTACCGTCCTCGGGAAGAAATGTGGTTGCAGAAAATTGCATTTCCTTTTGTAAGTCGATCTTGTTCACGTGCGCCCTCATTTCAATCGAACGAAAGCGCCTCGTATCCTTCAGTGCTCGAAAAAGCGTTACAATCCCTTTTGGAACAATCAATCCCATCGTGATTTTTTTGGGATCGGGATTTTTTGCAAAAAAGGTATTTGCCGCCGCCTTGATCGGCACGGAGCTACCATCATGCTCGGGAGGAACAATCTCACTCAAATCGAGATAGGTCAGGAGAGAAAGAATCAGGCTATCCACCTCGTTGAAGGGCGATTCCTTGAACGAAAGATCGCCGCGCCACTTCACGTAATCAATCAGTGTTCCCAATTTTATCGTTTCCCCCTTCCCTATTTCTCATATCTAAAAAATATCAATAACCGTGATAAAGACGCTTGCTTTCATAGTAGGGCTCGCATGTGAGACGCACGCCCAGCTTTTTCATCGTAACTTCATCATTTTCCGAAAGAATCACCGACGAGTGCATCTCGCAGTTACGCAGACGCGGCAGCTGTGCCTGTGCAGACGCTGCGATGGGATCGGATACCGCACAGATCGACAGTGCGATCAAAAGCTCATTCGGATGCAGACGGGGGTTTTTACTGCCAAAGGTTTTCACCTTGAGATTGGTGATCGGCTCCAGAATTTCGGGTGAGATCAGATCAATGCGATCGTCGATCCCAGCCAAGTTTTTCAGGGCATTCAAAATTGCCGCTGACGTAGCACCAAGCAAGCGCGAGGTTTTGCCCGTGATCATGGTTCCGTCTGCCAATTCGATTGCCACGGCAGGCTTTCCACCCGTCAAAGCCGATTTTTCGCATGCAACGCCTGCAACCTTGCGGTATTCCACGTCAATTCCTGCAGACTGCATGATTAGCTTGAGCTTGTCAACGTCTCTGGCATCTCCGCTTCCCTTTCTTTGATTAGAAAGCGCTGTATAATAGCGTCTGACGATCTCCATTCTTGCGGCATCACAAACGGCATCATCATCCACGATACAATTTCCAACCATGTTCACGCCCATATCTGTTGGAGACTTATAAGGAGAATATCCGTGAATACGTTGGAACATCGCATTCAAAACGGGAAAGATCTCAACGTCGCGGTTATAGTTGACAGTGGTTTTTCCGTATGCCTCCAAATGGAAGGGGTCGATCATGTTCATATCGTTGAGGTCTGCGGTTGCTGCCTCATAGGCAATGTTAACGGGATGCTTGAGCGGAAGATTCCAAATCGGGAAGGTTTCAAATTTTGCGTATCCAGAGCGAATTCCGCGCTTGTGGTCATGGTAAATCTGGCTCAAACAGGTTGCCATTTTGCCGCTTCCCGGGCCGGGACCCGTGATTACCACGAGCGAGCGCGAGGTTTGGATATAATCGTTTTTGCCGTAGCCCTCGTCGCTCACAATGTGGTCAATATCCGAGGGATATCCCGCGATCAGATAATGACGGTAAACACAAACGCCGAGCGACTCCAGGCGCTTTTGGAATTTGATTGCAGCGGGCTGATCCTGCCAACGAGTCAGCACCACGCTCCCCACGTAAAGTCCAAAGCTACGGAATGCGTCGATCAAACGAAGTGTATCAAGATCGTAAGTAATGCCAAGGTCGCCACGCACCTTGTTCTTCTCAATATCATTGGCGTTGATGGCAATTACCACCTCTGCCTGATCCTTGAGCTGGATGAGCATGCGGATTTTGCTATCGGGAGCAAATCCGGGGAGAACGCGTGCGGCGTGATAATCGTCAAAGAGCTTTCCGCCAAACTCGAGATAGAGCTTTCCGCCAAACTGATCAATTCTCTCGCGGATATGCGAGGACTGCATTTCTATATATTTTTCATTGTCAAATCCAATTTTATACATCGTTCGATTCCCTTTCCTTTACGAATTCAAACGGTAAACGCCGTCGGCATCGGTTGTGAGAGATGCATTGTAAAAGGCATCCATTGCGCGGATGAGATAGTCGGTGTCGCGTGCTCCTGCCGTTTCATAGCAGGAATGCATTGCAAGCTGTGCCATTCCGATATCAACCGTCAGGAGCGGCACCTGCGTGTTGGAAATGCTGCCGAGCGTGGAGCCACCGGGCATATCGCTGCGGTTTGCGTAATATTGGATCGGAACGTCGGCGCGGCGGCAGATCTCCGAAAAGATCGCGCAGGAAACGCCCTCGGTTGCATACTTTTGTGCCGCGTTAAATTTGATCACCACACCGCCGTTGAGTCTGGGCGAATTCTCTGCATCGCTCAATTCGGGATGATTGGGGTGCTTTGCATGACCGTTATCGGCAGAAACCATCATCGACGAGGCGAGCAGACGGCGCTTATCAGCACCGATCGACTCGCAAATACGGTCGAGGACGTCGGATAAGAACACAGAAGCCGCGCCCTGCTTGGTGGAGCTGCCGGTTTCCTCGTTATCGGCGGCGTAGTAGACCGTTACGGCATTCGGATTTTTCGTGTGGCAGAAGCCCTCGAGTGTGCCGAATGCACACATGAGATTATCAATGCGAGGTGATGAGAAGAACTCATATCCTGCGCCCCAAACCGTTCCCGGTGTGCGACAAACAACGTAGAGGTCCATCCCTGCGATCTCCTCGACCGCACAGGAAAGCTCCTCTGCCATGAGATTGAGCAGTGCATCCTTCCCCTCTCCCTTTTCGGCAAAGAGCGGCAGCATATCCACGGCGGGATTGAAGGTGTATCCCGAGTTTACCGAGCGATTGAGATGGATCGCAACGTTGGGGATCAGAAGCAAATCGCGGTCGATTTTTACGGTTTTTGCTGAGAAAACGCCATCCCTGGAGAGGATCACGCGACCTGCAAGGGTGAGCGGTCGGTCAAGCCAGGAAGACAGAATGGTGCCACCGTAGACCTCTGTATTGAGGCGGATATAGTGCTCGCACGCCACGCGCTCCGAGCGACTCTTGAGCTTGAACATCGGAGAGTCGGTGTGCGATGCAGCGATCAGAAAATGCTCGGGAGCATTTTCCGGCAGACGGAATGCGATCACAGACGATTGGTTACGGGTTACAAAGTATCCCTCCCCAGGCGTCAAATCCCATGCGTCTCCCTCACGCAGGCAGGTAAAGCCCTCGGCAACAAGGCGCTCTGCAACCGTTTCCACAGCATGGAACGCGGTGGGGCTATTTTCAATAAAGCGGAGCAAAGCCTCCGTGCTTTTCTGTTGATTGCAATTCATAAGAAACCTCCTGCCATATCTCAAACAATACAGATATATTATATCACATTCAAAAATTAAAATCAACACAAGAGCGCGATTTTCAAAAGATTTTTTTCAATAAAAAAGGAGTCCCGTCAAAATCCGAGGATCTGACGGGGCGTTCCTGTTTGTTTGCGTATTTTACCCTTCATAAACACATTCTGAATAATCAATTAAAGGGGGGCGTAGCTATCAATCGTGTCGAAAAACATATTCGCTGTTTTCGGGCATCTTAAATTTCTCATTATCCCCGTTATCAATTAGAACAAGTGTATCTTTATCTGTAATTTCAAAAACAAAAACGGTACTTTGCGAAGTTGCGGTAATTCTATTGCCCTTTACAATAAAAGCCCCTATTTCGGCGTAAGAAAAAACCTCTCCTTCCCCCATACGAAAGGTATGATCTTCAAAATTTAATCGCAAATAGGGAGTCAAAAATTCATCAAACTCTCCCTCCATATAGTATATACCGGAAGGAAGGTCGCAGGGATCCGACTTTGTATTTTTACAAGCCGCCGATCCAAGAACAACAATTATTGAAAGAAAGAAGGCTACCATTCTTTTCATACTTTAATCCTCCGTAGTTCTTTTTATAATTCAGTTCTTTTTATAATTCATTGTAACATAAAAGCAAAAAAATGTCAACAGTGATATATGGTCATATCAAATAAAAAAAATCCTCGTTCATTTGAACGAGGATTTTTTTTGCCTTAAACGTGATAAAAGGTGTCTGAACAAGGGTAATTGCGAACAAAAGGTGTCCGATTCTATGACAGTGCAATGCGATGCACAATGGGATAATATGTTTCCCAATCTACATCTATTTTTGGGGATTGCGTTACAATGTAAATTGATTTGTCCCATAAAGCAATAGGATCGTAATCGTCCCGAGATCCTTCCAATTCCAATGACTCTAAAACATTTCCATCATAATCTATCCTGTAAATAATGGTGCTTTTCTTTTTGCTCATGGCAAAATAAATATTGTTGTTTATCTGCAAAAAATTGCAAGTTCCTTTGGTGTTAAAATCAAAAATAATCTCACCGCTATTGATATCCAACGAATAAAAATGACCGCCCATTCCCGCCGTGCCGAAGATAAGTCTATTTCCGTTTTTAACGATATCTGTATAAAGATAGCCTCTTAAACTTTTTTTCCACAGTAATTTATCATTTTTCAAACAAGCATAGCCCCATTCTCCTTGATGGGTTATGCGATACTCTCCAAAAATAAAATCGTCCTCGCTGTAATGCTCCGGAGGTTTTCTTGTGTTGTAGCATTCTTTGTTCTTTTGGACATCATCTATATTCTGATTACAGTTGACAATATCTCCACTATCAATATCAAACATGATATCGGATATTGGGAAAATATTCGATGAATAGAAAAAATAATATTTTAAGTAATTATTTTCTTGTAGCAATGCACCATGAAACCAAGTATTGTAAATAGATGGCAAACTTTTTGACCAGATTCTTTTCATAATCAAACCACCTTTCTTTACTCTATTATATCACACTTTCAGAGAAAAATAAATCAAGGCGTAGCCTTGTATCTTTAATGAAATCGTGCTACGCACGATGAAATCCGAGCAATCTCGGATGAAATCTTCGGCGTGCCGCCTCAGATGAAATTAAATCCGCCTTCATCTCCTGCCGCAAGGCAGATTTCATCGCGAAGCGATTTCATCCACGATAGTGGATTTATTCCGCAGAAGGCGGATTTAGTTGAAAAAAGCACATATTTGTCAGTAGACAAATATGTGCTTTTTTCTGGTGGAGACAGCTGGGGTATTACAAACACTATATATAGTGCTTTATTTGTCGCTGTTAACACAATATGTTGTGTTAATAAAGGCGATGAAATAATTTGGTAATATTTCGAGCAAAAACAAACCAAGTTGTCCACCTAAAATAATATCTCTTGTTAAGGCTCTAAACTTTTTCTTAAACAAGCAACCGACTCGGAAATCGATTGAATTGCGTATTCCACTTCTTCCCGCGTAGTGTATCTTGAAAGAGAAAATCGCACAGTTCCCAAAGATCTGAAATCGGATATTCCCATCGACCTCAAAACTCTGCTTGGCTCGGTATCCCCATTGCAGCACGCCGATCCCGTGGAGCAATACACATCATAAAGCTCAGATAGCATTGAGACCAAGCTATCGCCATGAACCCCCTCAAAAGATACATTGAGTATATGCGGAACCGATCCTTCCATACATCCGTTGAGAACCACGCCCCCAACCTTTTCCTTCAATCCATTCCACAGGAGTTTCTTTAGATCATAAGCCCTGTTTGACGTTTGCACATTATGCGTCTGCTCGCAGAGTGCCACCGCCATGCTCACAATACCAGGCACGTTTTCTGTTCCTGCTCTCAATCCATTCTCTTGAGAGCCGCCAAGGATAAAGGGGCGGAACCTCCAGCCGGTCGGCAAAACCAAAGCGCCTACTCCTTTTGCTCCGTGAAATTTATGCGCTGAAAATGAAAAACTCGCGCAATCCATTCCTTGAAATGTCATATGACCTACTGCTTGTGTGACATCGCAGTGATAAGGCACTCCGTGCGCCCTGCACACGTCATGAATGGACCGAAACGGCTGAATAGTCCCTATCTCATTGTTAACTGCCATAACCGCTACAAAAGCAGTATCAGGGCGTATCGCGCGCTCGACGTCCTCCGCGTGCACAATCCCAATGCTATCGGGATTTACAACCGAGATTTCAAAGCCACGTGTCCTCTTTAGAAATCGGCAATACTCCCATACTGAAGGATGCTCAATGGCCGACACAACCAAATGCCTGCAGCCGCCGTTCATTCCCTCTATGGCATAGTCGTGGAGAATGGCATTGTTTGCCTCGGTAGCGCCGCTTGTAAACACCACGCGCTCAGGGTCCACGCCGATTTGCGCTCCAACAATTCCTCTCGCCTTTTCAACCTCACCCCTTGCTGCAAGCCCCATGCTGTGCACGGACGAGGCATTCCCCCATCCCTCGCGCATAACCTCCACCATCGCAGATAACGCCATCTCGCTTATCCTCGTGGTCGCGGCGTTGTCCAAATACGCTTTCATACTTCTCCCTCTCTTTCATCACAAGAAAAGCCCCGCCATTTCAGGCAGGGCGATTTTGCGTCTCTCGACGGGCGGTTCCTCTTTTTACTGTACTCAGCCGCCAAGCCTCCAAACCTGCGTCCCCGCAGGATCTCAAAAGGTTTTGGCATCCATCCGCGCTTGCGACCTCTGACATTCTCTTTCGCCCAGAGGCGGGCTATCGCAACTTACCCTACGCGAACAGATTGGTTGCGGAAGGCGGACTCGAACCGCCGTCCTCTTGGTTATGGGCCAAGCGAGCTACCTACTGCTCTACTCCGCGTTCTTTTGTCAGCCAACCCCTAAACCCTGTCTGCGTACAGGTAAACCCGGTCAGCCCTGCTTTCGCGGTTTCTTTCGCTCGGAAGAAGCGGTGGACCAAAAAGGTAAGAAGCATGACCTTTTCGGCTACTCTATTATATCACATCCCTTCCCGTCTTTCAATACCTTCCATTGCCGTTTTTCCGTCTTTCTTGGAATGGTAGTACGGGGGGATGTGTATAGGCGTTTCCCGGAAAAAATCGCGCAAAATCGACTTGAAAAGCACCCCCGGCGGCGTTCCTTGCTTGCCCGCTCTCGGTCTGCTCTGCTTGTCTGTTGTTATAATATATAATTATATCAACAAAAACAGCGCGAGCGCGTGCGGCGGTCTCGGTGTTTGCCGTGTTTATATCTCGCGAGCATTTCGGCGCGAGGCGGACCGGATCGGCGGCGGGCGCAAAGATTGCGGAACGTCTGAACAATCCCGGCAGGGGATGAGATATATTTATAAAACAATAGGGATATAATAACATATAGGATATATGAATAAGAAAAGATAATAATATAATGGGAAAAGCTTTAATATAAAGGGAAATATATTA